>OLSM01000090.1_pt1 | contig 92248 bp, 70 predicted proteins | sample 1672721 | NCBI WGS metagenome assembly OLSM01 (sample SAMEA3136717, study PRJEB25190) | human gut metagenome
ACGCACTGGCTGACGAGAACGGCCTGCTGGAGGACGTTAACACTTCCTTCACTTCTGCTTGCCCGCGTCAGTACGCTGCACAGCTGATCTACAACACCATTTTTGCTCACACTGTTACCCTGCGTGACGGCGAGTACACCAACATGAACCTGCTTGGCACTGACAAGCTGGAGACCGTTGGCGAGAAGTACATGAGCATGAAGAAGTGGGTTGGTACCTTTGAAGGCAACGAGGACGTTTGCGGTCTGGACACCGGTCTGATCCGTGTATACGGCACTCCGGACGGCAAGGACGTTGCAAAGGCTAACGCTGACTTCAAGTTCAGCAAGCTGGACCTCTCCTACATCGGCGAGGAAGTTTCCGTACTGTACAAGGATGCTACTGGCGGCACCGCTAACAAGCCGGACAAGAAGGACACCATCTACGGCGTTTATGTAACCGGCGAGACCAAGGTTTACAACATCACCAAGGATGACCTGCAGTCCCAGAAGGACGCTGGTACCGTTCGTTTCGGCGATAAGAACTACGATGTAGCAAAGATTGCTAAGGACGACGAGTACATCAACTACAACTACGGCGCTAAGAAGGATACTGCTGCTGCAGCTATGACCGCTGATCAGGTTGCTGATGACATGATCTCCAAGCTGAAGGCTACTTCCGCTGACACTGTTAAGTTCATCTGCAACGATGACGGTGATATCGTAAAGGCTTACGTTGTTGAGTCCAAGCTGGCTCGCGTTACTGCTGTAAACAGCGAGAAGGTTTCCATCAACAACGGCGTTGGTACCATCAAGTTTGAGGATAACGACATTTACGACGGCGTTAAGAAGGACGATATCGTTGTTGTTACCACTCTGTACAACACCAAGGCTACCAACTCTGCAGCTAAGAGCACTGTCGTTAAGGCAGCTACCGTTGAAGGCAAGCTGACCAGCTTCAAGGGCACCTCCAAGGTAAGCATTGACGGCACTTCTTACGACATTGCTATGCTGGAAGGCACTGACGTTGATTCTGATTTCGAGAATACTTTCAAGGATCAGATTGGCGAGACCTACACCCTGTACACCATCGGCGGTATTGTTTACGCTGCTAAGCAGACCTCTGAGGGCACCAAGAACTATGCAATCGTAGAGGACACCAATGGCTCTCAGACTATTGACTCTGGCTTCGATCCGCTGGAAGTTAAGATTCTGAAGGCTGACGGTTCCGAAGGCAAGTTCGTTGTTCATAAGGACTCCACTTCTCAGGGTACTACCAAGCTGAAGACTTCCGATGTTAAGACCGGTGTTCTGATCAAGTATTCGAATGTTTCCGATAACAAGATCAAGATCACCGAGGTTCAGGGTTCTATGGCTCTGAATAAGGACACCACCGTATATGTTAAGGACACTAAGTCCTTCAACAACAAGGTTGCTGCTTCTGATGCTGTTGTATTCGTAAATAAGACCAATGCTTATGGTAAGCCGGGTGATTTCTACGCATACACCATCCGCAACCTGAACGATATCAAGGCTAAGTCTGGTGCATCTGTTGCTTCCATTCTGGACGACAACAAGGTTGTTGCAGCTTATGTTGAACTGACCACCAAGCCGTCCGGTTCTACCGCAGACACTGTTTACGGTATCGTATCTAAGGAAAACGGCACTGTTAAGGATGGCGACACCACCTACACCTCCTACACTGTTGATGTTGATACTAACACCCAGAAGACCGTTCTGATCGAGGGTGACAGCGACACCACTCTGAAGGAAGGCTATCTGGTAAGCTTCGATGAGGCTTCTGATAAGGTATACTCTGCATCTGATATCACTATCTACCTGAAGAACGAGAATACTGACTACCACAAGCCGAGCACCATGGCTGCTATCGACGAGTACGATGAAAAGGGTCAGATCGTATCTTACTGGGATAAGACCAATGATATCGGCGACAAGGCTAAGCTGATCACCAAGGCGGTTGACGATGATGTTAAGATCATCTACGTAAGTGCTGAGGATGATAAGGCTGCTGATAACAACGGCGCAATCGAGTATGATGGCGTTAAGGGCACCAAGAATGCTTACATCGTATTCGAGGATAACAACAGCACCAAGAATGTTGTTGCAATCTTCGTTGACGTTGACGGCAACATCACCAAGTAATTTCCGAATCCCGCGATTCGATTTTACGTAAAGGAACCCCCCGAGGAAAATCTCCTCGGGGGTTTTCTTATCCCCTCACCCACCAGCGGTCTGCCGCCGCTCTGCGCCGTGCCGCAGGCCGCCCTTATTCCCTATCGCGCCCCAACTGCAAGCCGCTGTGCGCCGTTCTGACGCCCTTGCGCCCTATTCCTCATCCGCCTGTAAAAGCGCACAAAAAAGCCGCCCGGAAAACCGGGCGGCTTGCATTTTTGAGAAATTACTTGAGCTGTACGCGCTCACGAATCGAATCGGTTACGGAAAGCTGTACGCTCTGTGCGGAGTAGCCGGTGCACGCCACCTGCGCCACATAGCTGCCGCGCTTGAGGCTGAACGACGCCGTGCCGTCCGTGCCGGTGGTGATGCTCTTGCCGCCAACCGTGACAACCGCACCGGACAACGGTGCGCCGTACGCGTTGGTGACAACCAGCTGTACATTCTCGAGAATCTCACCGGTCAGCTTGACCGTGCGGCCTGCAGAGATTTTGACCGTCTGCGTAACCGCCGCGGTAAAGCGCGAATGCGTTGCCGTTACAACGTACGAGCCGCGCTTGACATAAACGGTTGCCGTGCCGTCCGAGCCGGTGGTCAGCGTCTGCGCTGCCGTACCGCTCTCCGCGTCCGAAGGCGTGAAGGTGACGGACGCACCCGAAATCGGCAGACCGAGATCATCTACCACGGAAGCCGTCAGCGCGTAAGTGGTAACGTAGTTGACACGCAGCGTCGGGCTTTGACCCTTGCTCATCACAAAAACGAAATCCGCATAGGATGCACCGCTCTTGCCGAATTCCGCAACCGCAGACTTGTTGATCGTGACCTTGCTGCCCTCGATCTTGTACTGCCAGTTCTCCTCGAGCGTCTTGCCGTTCGAGCGGATATTCTTGAGCTTTGCACCGTCTACCATATTAAGCGTTACCACCAGATCGGCGTATCCGCCGGACGAGGTGTTCGCGTCAAAATCGATCGTGGACGGCTGTACTTCGTTCACCGGCGCGGTATCTACCACGCTCAGCGAGCAGGTAAAGGACGAACCCTGATTGGGTACGAATGTAACCGTATAAGTGCCCTTGCTCTTCTTGGCAAGCGTCTCCTTGAGCAGACGAATCGTGCCGTTCGTTGCATTATAGGTGTAATCCGTGCCGCGCTCGAGCACCGTACTGCCGATTTTGACGGAATCCAGACGCGTGCCCGCCGGAAGAACAACGTTTACGGTCTGATCGGCATAGTTTGCGGACTGCTCGTACTTGTCAAAGGTAATCTGGCTCGGGCTGACTGCGCTCTGCGCCGAGTTGCTGACCGCCAGACCGATGGCTGCCTTGGAGCCGTCCTCAAAGGTCAGCTCTGCGGTGTAGGTGCCCGCCTTGAGCGTGGACAGATAGGTTTTGTACACGCGGATGCCGTTCTTATCGCTCAGCAGGTTGTAATCCGTGCCCTGCTTGAGATTGGTGCCGTTGACCGAAACACGGGTCAGATCGTTCTTGTCCGCGTTGAAGGTGAACTCGTAGGAGAACGCGATCGCGTCCTTGTTATTCACGTCGATAGACAGCGTGGACGGAGAAACCGAAACGCTGGTGGACGCCGCAACGTCCTTGCCGGCAATCTTTGCGGTAACGCCGCTCGCCAGCTCAACGCTGGTCGGCTGCATGGTCAGCTCACAGCCGTTGGCGTTGAGCACCGCCTTCTGGACCGAGCCGCCGCCGGTGACGGTGGTTCTGCCGTTTGCGGTAAGCGTGCTGATGGAGGTGCTGCCGGTCGTCAGGATGGTGCCGGTCTGCTCATTGGCAACGTCCCAGACAGCTGCATCTAGCGTCAGGCTGACGCTGCTGCCGTTCATTTTAAGATCGGAGAAGCCGCCTGCAGTCGCTGCCAGATTGCTCTCGGTCAGCGTTGCAGAGGTTTTTACCTCGGTGGTGCCGATGTTGGTGTTGCCGGTCGCAATGACCTGCGGGGTCAGTCCGGTCGGATTGGAGACGACCATCTCAAGTGCGGAAACACCGTCCAGCGTTACATTGCCGCCACTGACGATGATATCACCCGCAACGGTGACATCCTCAAGCGTTACATTGCCCGCCAGAACGCCCTCGGTGATGTACAGATTGCCCTTGATATCCGCATCGGCCAGCGTGCACGGTACGGAAATCGTAACGTTTTTGGTATCGCTCTTGAGCGTAGCCTGCGAGTACACATTGCCGTTCTTATTCAGCGAGGTGCCCATATATCCGTACAGCATTTTGGCGATTTCGCCTCGGCTGAGCGTGCCCTGCGGCTTAAAGGTACCGTTCGTGTAGCCGTTGATATAACCCTGCTTGACCGCTTCCGCAACGTAGGATTTGCTGTAATCGCTCAGCTTGGCCCGATCAGAGAACATATCCAGCGCAGACAGGTTAGCCGTCGGCGTGTACTTGTGCAGTCGGCCGAGGATGGTTGCCGCCTGCTCTCGGGTCAACGTGCCCTCCGGCGCCATACGGTTGTTGCCGACACCGTTGATATAGCCCTGCTTGACCGCAATCTGCACGGTTTCGTAGAAAATATCGCTCGAATTGACATCCGAGAAGCTGATATCCGCCTTTTCGGTAAAACCGAACGCGCGGTTGATGTATCGCATGAACTCCCAGCGCGTTACCTTGTCATCCGGGCCGTAGTTGCCCGTGCTGGCAGACGGATTGATAATGCCGTTTTCATGCAGCTCGGTAATGTAGGACTTTGCCCAGTGGCCATCAATATCCGAAGCCGCAAAGGCAGCCGGCACGGTACTGACCAGCAGCGCCGCTGTCAGTACGGCGGAAAGGACTTTTTTCAAAGCTATCACCTCTTATTATAATTTACCTTTATTCTACCATTCTTTTGTTTATTTGTGTACTGTTATTTTTATCTCGAGACAGGGCTTTTGACTAAATAGACGGCCTGCTGCCGGTTTTGGTTCCGCATTTTCGCAAAATTTTCCGGTATCCTCACAGAACGTACAATTTCTGCTCTGCCGTTTTGTATATCATTACTCTGCTTCATGGAATCTTTTCACAAATTCGCGCAAAACCCCTTGCATTGACAGCCGGATATTGTATAATTTAGATAGTGGCAATCCGTCGGCTGAAAGCGGCGATGCGCCAACTAACACGATGAGGTGATACCAATGGATTATATGTCGGAATACAAGCGTTGGCTGGACTGCTCTGCCCTCTCTGCGGACGAGCATGCCGAGCTGGCTGCTGTTGCAGATAATCAGGAAGAGATCGAAAGCCGTTTCTTTGCGCCGCTGTCGTTCGGCACAGCCGGTCTGCGCGGTGTACTGGGCGTCGGCCTCAACCGCATGAACCGCTTTACCGTCGGTCAGGCTGCACAGGGTCTGGCAAACCTGATCGTATCGAATGGTCAGGCCGCAATGGACCGCGGTGTTGCCATTGCATACGACTCCCGCCATTTCTCTGCCGAGTTCGCCAAGCAGTCTGCGTGCATCATGGCCGCAAACGGCATCCAGTCGCTGCTGTTCGATGAGCTGCGTCCGACCCCGGAGCTGTCCTTCGCTGTCCGTCACTACGGCTGCATCGCAGGCATCAACATCACGGCTTCCCACAACCCGAAGGAGTACAACGGCTACAAGGTTTACTGGGAGGACGGCGCACAGCTTCCTCCGGCCGAGGCAGACGTAGTTGCCAACGAAATGGCAGAGACCGATATCTTCACCGGTGTAAAAACTGCAGACTACGATGAGTCCGTCAAAAACGGTCTGATCCGTATTCTGTCTAAGGAGACCGACGAGGCTTACCTTGGCGAAGTCATTAAGGTTGCGGTAAATCCGGACTGCGTAAAGCAGGTTGCCGATGAGTTCAAGCTGGTGTACACGCCGTTCCACGGTGCCGGCTACCGTCTGGTTCCCGAGATCCTGCGCCGCCTGGGCTACAAGCACATTATCTGTGAGCCGGAGCAGATGAAGATCGACGGCGACTTCCCGACCGTTAAGAACCCGAATCCGGAGTACAAGGAAGGCTTTACGCTCGCCATCGAGCTGGCAAAGCAGAACGATGTTGATCTGATCATCGGCACCGACCCGGACTCCGACCGCACCGGCATCGTCCTCAAGGACAAGTCCGGCGAGTATGTCACCCTGTCCGGCAATCAGGTCGGTGTGCTGCTCACCGATTACATCATCACCGCAAAGAAGCTGACGAACACCATGCCTGCCCATCCGGCGGTGCTCAAATCCATCGTTACCACCGAGATGGCACGCGCGGCGGCTGAAAAGAACGGCGTTGCGTGCTTTGATACCTTCACCGGCTTCAAGTTCCTTGCCGAGAAGATCAAGCAGTTCGAGCAGGACGGCTCGCACGAGTACATTTTCGCGTTTGAGGAATCCTACGGCTACCTGTGCGGCGATTATGCCCGCGACAAGGATGCCGTTACCGCTTCCATGCTGATTGCCGAGATGGCGGCTTACTACCGTACCCAGGGCAAGACCCTGTATGATGCGATGGAGGAGATGTACGAGAAGTACGGCTATTACTGCGAGCAGACCATTTCGATCGTTATGCCGGGCGTTTCCGGCCTGCAGCGCATGAAGGAGCTCATGCAGGAGCTGCGCGACAAGCCGCTGACCCAGATCGGCACCCACAAGGTCGATTACACCCGCGACTATATGCCGGGCACCCGTACCTGCATGGCAGACGGCAAGTCCGAGCCGATGGAGCTTAAGGGTCAGAACGTGATGTACTACGAGCTCGAGGGCGGCACAACCTTTATCATCCGTCCGTCCGGCACCGAGCCGAAGGTCAAGGTTTACATCATGGCCAAGGGCGAGAACAAGGCCGAGGCCGCAGCAAAGGTCGAGGCTCTGACCGCTGCAGCGAAGGAAATCGTAAAGTAAGCCATCTGCAGTAAAAATCCAGCAACGCTGAATGCAGCCGAATTCCGGTTCGGCTGCATTTTTCCGGAATCACCTTAATTATTTTAGGGGAACAAAAATATGATCAAACGCATTATTTCCTGTATTGTAAGCACGGTCATCGTGCTCGGCGCCACCATCGCGTATGACCGCACGCCTGCATGCCGCATTGCCGTGATGGAGCAGGTGCCGACACAGCTGGCTTCCGTTCTGCCGCGTGCGGCCTCCTACGAGCTGGAGCTGCGCACGGAAGAAGGCAGCCGCAGCTACACGGTCAACTGCCATGACAAGGACGGCAGCACCTTCCGCTCCTACACCATGCAGACCGTGGAAGGCGAAGAAGAACCGCTCAATTTCACCTATACGGACTACACCTACGACGAAAACGGCAACTGCACGGATGCCATCACCACCGACAAGACCAACAATTCCACCTCGGAGTACCGCCGCAGCTATGACGACAAAAACCGCGTTCTGCGCACGGAAAACTACGAGGACGGCGAACTTTCGGTCTCCTCCGAGACGGTTTACACCGAGGTTGACAACGGTCAGTCCTCTGCCGTCAACACGGTTTACGACGCAGACGGCAATGAACTGATGGTCGTCCGCATGGGCATGAACACCAACGGTGATGTGCTGTCCTCCCGCACCTACGAGGGTGAGGACAATATCACCTCCTCCACCGACAACCGTTATGACAGTCAGGGGCGGCTCATCCAGTCGGTCACCGTAGACGAGAGCGGCATCGTGTTCGAGGTGCTCACCGTGTACTCGGTGGACGGCAAAACGCAGACCACCCGCTCGACTATCGAAGGCGGCACCCTCTCAACCGATACCCGTACCTTTGATGATAACGGCAATCTGGTCTCCATGCACCAGACCGACAGCGACGGCTACGCAAGCGATACCACTTATACACAGTTTAAGTGACCTGTCGCGGAACTTTAATCCGCAGTGAAAACCACCCATTCGGGTGGTTTTCCTTTTTTCAGACATACTATCATCAGCTATACACCGACCATTTCTCCCTATCTGTCGGTTTTCCGCTAAACTCCTGCAAAATTCCTGTCTGGATATTGCTTTTTATCGGTCAAACGGCTATAATCGCTATATGCGTATCAAGACTGTGTCAACAGGGCACAGCTATAGAGAAATAGATCGGAGGTGCGCTATGCGCATCATTATTGTAGGCTGCGGCAAAGTCGGCTCGGAGTTGGCGGGACAGCTCAGCGCAGCCGGACACGACCTGACACTGATTGACCTGTCCGAACGCCGTCTGGATGAGCTTTCCAACACACACGACCTTGCTACAGTAAAGGGCAGCGGCACCAGCTATCACATTCTGTGTGAAGCCGGCGTGCAGGATACCGACCTGCTCATCGCCGTTACCACCCATGACGAAATCAATCTGCTTTCCTGCCTGATCGCTCGCAAAGCATCCGGCTGCCACGCCATTGCGCGTGTGCGCGATCCGGAATATGTATCCGACCTCGGCTTTATCCGCGATGAGCTGGGTATTTCGATGGTCATCAACCCCGAGCTGTCCACCGCGCGTGTTGTTTCGCGTCTGATCCGCTTCCCGTCGGCCATCAGCGTCAGCACGTTTGCCCGCGGACGCATCGAGCTGCTCGACCTCAAAATTCCGCACGAGTCCCGCCTGGACGGCATGGCGGTCTGCGAGGTCAACCCGCTGCTCCGCACGGACGTGCTGCTGTGCATGGTCCGCCGCGACGGTCAGACCTATATCCCGAAGGGCGACTTCATCCTGCACGAGAACGATAACATCACCGTCATCATTCCGCCGCATGAGCAGAACGAATTTTTCGAGAAGGTCGGTCTGCCGGTCAAGCGCATTTCCTCCGCGATGCTGGTCGGCGGCGGCAAAATCTCGTACTTTCTTGCGAAAATCCTGCTGGATTCCGGCATTGCAGTCAAGATTATCGAAAACAAACTGGAACGCTGCGAGGCGCTTTCCGAAATGCTCCCGAACGCGACCATCATCTACGGCGACGGCACCGACCGCGACCTGCTCGATGAGGAGGGTCTGGCAACCTGCGAGGCGTTTGCGGCGCTCACCGGCATGGACGAGGAGAACATTCTGCTCGCGCTGCACGCCGGCCGTCATTCCCGTGCCAAGCTGTTTACCAAGGTCAACCGTGTGAACTTTGAAGAAGTCATCGCCAGCATGCCGATCGGCAAGGTGATTCGCCCCAGGCAGACCACCGCCGAGCTGATCAGCCAGTACACCCGCGCCATGCAGAACTCAATGGGCTCCAACGTGGAGACCCTGCATCAGCTGGGCGGCGCAGAAGCGCTTGAATTTCGTGTCGCGGCGCACCACCTCACCGGCGTTCCCCTGCAGGATATGCCGATTCGTCCGGATGTTCTGCTGTGCTGCATCAACCGCAAGGGCAAGCGTATCATTCCGCGCGGCCACGATGTGCTGCATGAAGGCGATACGGTTATCGTCGTTTCCACCTTCGAGGGCATGAACGACCTTCAGGATATCTTCCTGTCGACAACCAGAGGGAGCGAAAGATGAATTTCGCAATCGTCCGCTATCTGATCGGCTGGCTGATGGGCATTGAGTCCCTGTTCCTGCTGCTGCCCGCGTTTACCGCGGTCATTTACCGTGAACCCGAGCTGCCTGCCTATATCGCCACTGCACTGATTTGTATGGTCGGTGCAGGCATTCTGTGTGAATATAAGCCAAAAAACACCAAGTTCTACGCACGCGAAGGCTTTGTGGCAGTCGCGCTGTGCTGGCTGGTGCTGGCCGTGACCGGCGCCCTGCCGTTCGTACTCAGCCGCGAGATTCCGTTCGCAGTAGATGCGATTTTCGAGGCCGCATCCGGCTTCACCACCACCGGCGCTACCATTCTCGGCGATGTGGAAGCGCTTTCGCATGCCTCTATGCTATGGCGCTGCCTGATGCACTGGGTCGGCGGCATGGGCATTCTGGTGTTCATGCTGATCGTCCTGCCGCTGGCAGGCGGTCATACCATTTATCTAATGCGCGCGGAAAGCCCGGGACCCTCGGTCTCCAAAATATCGCCGCACATGCGCGATACCGCGCTTATCCTGTACGCGATTTACTTTGGACTGACCGTTCTGCAGATTATTCTGCTGCTGCTCGGCGGCATGCCGATGTTCGATGCCATCTGCGTTTCACTCGGCACGGCAGGCACCGGCGGCTTCGGCAACTGGAATGATTCCATCGCGCACTACGACAGCGCCTACCTGCAGAATGTCATCTCGGTCTTTATGATCCTTTTCGGCATCAACTTCAACGCGTATTTTCTGCTTTTGACCCGTAAATTCAAGCAGTTGTTCAAAATCGAGGAGATTCGCGTGTATCTCGGCGTGATTGCCGTATTTACCACACTGATTGCCTTCAATGTGCGCGGCTGCTTCAGTTCGCTGCGCGAGAGCTTCCACCATTCCCTGTTTCAGGTTGCGTCTATCATCACGACCACCGGTTTTTCAACCGTGGACTTTAACCAGTGGCCCGCATTCAGCAAGCTGCTGATCGTGCTGCTGATGTTCATCGGCGCGTGTGCCGGTTCTACCGGCGGCGGCATGAAATGCTCGCGCATCCTGCTGCTGTTCAAGGGCGTAAAGAAGGAAATGATGTCGCTGATTCATCCGCGTCTGGTGCGCGTGCATAAAATGGACGGACAGCGCGTCCAGCATGAGGTCATGCGCTCGGTCAACGCCTTTCTTGTGGCATATCTGATCGTTATTGTCACTTCCATCCTCATTGTCAGCCTGCACTGTGAGGATATGGTAACCAGCTTTACCTCGGTTGTTACCTGCATCAATAACGTCGGTCCGGGACTCAATCAGGTCGGTCCGGCAGCCAACTTCAGTGCGCTGCACCCGCTGAGTAAAATCGTGCTGACTTTCGATATGCTCGCCGGTCGTCTGGAGCTGTTCCCCATGCTTCTGCTGTTTGCACCCGAAACGTGGAGAAGAAACCGATAAAAAAGCTGCCGCTGAACGTATACCGTTTAGCGGCTTTTGCGTGCATATCGACCGACCGCAAATCGTTCCGGTGCTCCACCGACACACCTGAATCATCGCGGCAGAATATGTCGAGATGGGGTTTTCCGGTTGCTCAGGGGTATCTATCTCTTTGGGTAACATAATGGTGCTTTTTCTGTCTGACAACAGCCTGCCACGGAATTTATCTCTTGAAAAATACGTCTTATTCGCAACCCTTCACAGCTTCAATCTATAGACAGTTGCTTTTTCAGTGCCTTCACATAGGAGGTCGCATAGCGGCTAAATACCACGTTTTTCTTGCGGATGAGACCGATGCGCATGCTGCCTTCCATCTTGAGCGGCCGCGCGATAATGCTCGGACTGTTCAGCTTGCGGTCGATAATGCCCGAGCTGACCGTAAAGCCGTTCAGTCCGATCACCAGACTGAACAGTGTTGCGCGGTCGCGGACCTGAATGGTTTTCGGCATATCGAGCATGCTGAGCAGTTCCTCGGAAAAATAAAAGGAATTGCGGTCTCCCTGCTCAAAAATCAGATACGGATAAGGTTTCAGTTCATCGAGCGTGATACACTTCCGGTCTGTGTTTCCCGCAGGATAAAACCGTACCGGTCCGCGTCGCACTCCTTGACAACCTCGACGAATGCGTTTACCGCGAACGAATAGTACTGACATGACACGCAGAACTTTGGCACGCGCTTATTGCCCACGCCGAAGTGCTTCTGCATGATGTCTGCCTGCTCGAGCAGCATACGCGCAAACGAAAGCAGTGCCGCACTCATCCGTGCTCTGCCCGCACGGTTCCGCGCACTGACGGAAAAGTACGGCTGCGCCTTCTTGGACAGCTCGGCTGTCACGGCGGCAAAGTGCTCGGACCAGATTCATCTGACCGCAGAGGAGCACGCCGTGCTCGGCAGGCTCATTGCGGACAGGCTGCGCGAGCTGCTTTAACCCCCCTGTCCAAAATCATTCGTCATCTTTTCCCCTTCCTTGATACTGCAAACGCGGTAAAATACAGGCGCAACCCGTTTCAGCGGAATGCAAGGGTGCCAGGCTATGGCAGCCGCCGCAGCGCACAAGCGGAAAAGCAGCGCAGGCGCCTTTCACCCCGGTTTTGTCACCTGACAAAACCGGGGTGTTTTTTTACCGCATTTTATCCACAGCCTGTTGATAACTTCTGTGGATTGTGTGTCATTTTTTGCAGAATTTACGCGTAGTTCACTCTATTTTTCCTATCGGTGTATTTCGTGTCGAAAATCGGACATTTCGTGTGCCCGACCGCACAGCAGGCTGCAAAGCTGCTATGATAAACGCAGGCAATTTTCAGTCTCTTTTCTGCAGGCGCGGCTCGTTCCACCGCACCGCAGAATTGGAAAAGGAGGAATATACCATGAAATTCAAACGCGGCATAAGCCTTGCTCTGGCACTGGCTCTTATCGCCGGCATAGGCGGCCCGCTTGATATCCGCGCAGCGGCGGCGGATACCGGCAGCTCGGACGCGCTTGCGGCGCTCGGTATTGATTCGAGCAAAGCGCCCGACGGCTTTAATGCCAACGACCCCAGCAACCCATACGGGCGCAATACCATCAAGGTTACGCCGGTGTACGAGCTGTATACCGTTGGTCTGACAAGTGATGTTCTGCCGTCGGATACCATCAGTATGGGAACCAAGGCCGACGCAGAAAGCTGTGCAAAGAGCACTTCCGCATCCAACGATAAGGATAACAAGCTGCAGAGCACGCTGTACGGCAATGATGATAACACATCTACCAAGGCTCAGCAGTTTTTGACGGCTAAAACCAATTCCAAGGAAATCTCCAAGGGTAAAACCACCTCTACCGGCACATACGCACAGTTCCCGGTGGGCAGCAAGGACAATGGCGGCTATGCCACCAAGGGCTATCTGACCGGCATGACCAATGCTACTACCGATTTGCAGGATGGTACCGATTACGCCATGGCAGACGTGGCCGCAGGCCATTTCACCTCGAGCAGTGACGCCAAGTCCTCGCAGACGGTCATGGTTTACGCCGGTGACCTGAGCGCAAAAGGCGGTCTGTACCTGCGATTCGGCGATGCTGAATCCGGCAAGTACGGCAAGCCGATCACGCTGCTGGACACCAGCAAGGAAATCGGCAACCCGAATCTGACCGACACCAGCGATGAAGGCAGCACGACCGCCAAAAAGGTCGAAAACTTCGCAGAAAACCCGTATCAGCTGAAAAACTACCTGCAGGTAGCTACCGGCGACTGGGACAACGACGGTAAGGACGAGGTTGCGGTCTATGTGCCGGAGGTCGGCAATTCCCGCATTGAGATTTACGACCTGCAGACTGAAGATTACTCCCATCCCTCTAACTGGAGACAGGCGTGGACGTACTTCTTCCGTGAGGGCAGTGTCGTTTCCAACATGATCTCTCTCGTCAGCGGTGACGTCAACCAGGACGGCGTAGACGATCTCGCCTGCACCTGGGGTTACTACTACGGTCCGCAGCAGAACGCAGGCTCGCGTGCCGTTGTAATGTTCGGCTCCACGAGCGCGCACATGCTGCAGAGCTCGCAGGAATTCCCGCTGACCTATGAGGGCAGCAATCTGGTCCGCGCATCCTTCGCCTTCGGCGATATGACCGGCGGCGGCAAAACGCTGATTCTGGCGGCTCAGTCGGATGCCGACCTCAAGGCAAATAAGCAGAACACGCGCTATGTAGGCTTGTACGCATGGAACGGCGTCACCTTCAAGCCGTCTGTCTCTAAGAATTTTGATCTGTTTGCAAAGAACGATAAAGGCGAGTACATCTACGGTGCAATGGCAAAGCACAACGATACCTTCCGTTCTCTGCCGCTGTGTCCGGCCAATACAGCTATCATCTCCCGTCCGACCGCAGGTGAAAAAGCCGATAACGGCAAAACCAGTGATCTGCTGTACTTTGATAGCCTTGTTGTCTCCTGCGATGAGAACGGTCTGAATATCAAGCAAGCGCTTGACAACAATACGTCTGCTATGCCAGGCGAGGACTACGTTGAGTACGATGCATCCGCAGGCTCTGTGACCACCGCGGTGGATGCAAACAACAACACCGCAGGTTCGGGTACGCTGTTCACCCTGACGCAGACTATGTCCAAGGATGAGAACAAGCAGTCTGATAAGTACACGGTAGACGGTAAGGTTCCGCATTACGAGCTCCGCTACTACTACAAAAACTGGCTGCACAAGCTGTTCAAGATTCGCTCCTCCTACTGGGCGTTCACCGGTACATACGATACTGTAAACAAGGAAACAAACTCCACATACAACAAGCGTACTCCCGGTACAACCACCCTTTCGACCGTCAACCTGTTTGACGGCTCTCAGCCGGTAAAAACCGATGTCAACAGCTCGTACACGCTCTGTCTCGCCAACACAGACGACGATACCAGCTACATGACCTACACCGGCAAGCACTATTACACCTACTCCGACCCGCAGGTTCTGGCGGTACTGGCTTCGCCTCCGTACTTCTCCGATCTGCTCGACCGTGATGACCTGTCCGGCAACTATGCCGAGTCCTCCACCACCTACTCGAGCATGAAGGGCACCGAGAACGGCACCAGCTCCTCCTCTACCATCTCGGTCGGCGCATACGTCTCCTTTGAGCAGGAATTCTCGGTATTCGGCGTTAAGATCGGCAGCGTTGAGGCGGAAGCCGCCTTTACCTCCGGTTTCACCTACGAGACCGAGCACACCTCCTCGCTCGAGCAGTCCATCACCTACGAGACAACCTCCGGCGAGGACAGAGTGGCGTTCTATTCCATCCCGATGGAGATTTACGAGTACACCTCCTACATCCCGGATGGAACAGGCAAATACACGGAAGTAACCTCCACCGTTTCCATCCCGCACGAAGCCTCGATCGGTCTGATCGACCTGTCCGACTACGAAAACATTGCCGAAGATTACAGCGTTCTGCCATCCATTTCGGGCAGCGTGCTGACGCATACGATCGGTGATCCGTCCAGCTATCCGACCAAGGAATATGCAGGTTCCAAGGCTTATGAAGGCAAGCCGGCTAAGGTTGACTTCACCGCGGCAGGCGGCGGCTCCGGCATCACGCAGGAAATCAGCTTCTCCACCTCGGACAGCAAAAACTACACCAACACCACCTCTATCGAAACCAAAGCCGGTGCAGGCGCAGGCGGCGTAACCGCAGGCGTTGTGGCAGGTTCGGAACACTCTGCCGGCAAGGTATCGGTCAACACCGCAGGCGGCTCGTTCTCCGGTTCGCTGCAGAACATGCCGATCGAAGCAAAACCATACGGCTACGGCATGAACTGGCGTATTTTCTGCTACAACTACCGCAGCGGCAATCAGGCGTTCCCGGTTGTTACCTACGCGGTAACCGAGCCGCAGGCTCCGTCTCCGCTGCCGGACGATTTTGAGCAGGATGTTGCGGCAACCACCAATGATTCCGTCACCCTGACGTGGACGTACGACAAGATCGTTTCCGGTTTCCAGCTGTACCGCTACTACAACTTCCCGGACGGCTCCGGACGCAAGGAACTCGCATTTGTGCCGTTCACCGATGGTGAGCGTCACGATGACGGCACCTACACCTTCAGCTACACGGATAAGAACCTGTCTCCCTATACCGAGTATGAGTATCAGATTCAGACCCGCAACAACAACAAGGCTGAGCAGCAGCGCAACAGCATTTACAGCGAACCGCTGACCTGCCGCACCAAGACCACAGCAGGCTATCCCGATATTTCGGTAACGATTGACGGCAAGGAGAAGCAGACGGTTCTGCCGATCTATCCGGATTCTCTGGCAACCGCAACGGTTAAGTATAACGGAGACAATAAAAATCCGGACGGCGGCAAGTACAACAGCGTAAGCTATCAGTGGCAGAAGCTGAACAATGGTTCCTGGACCGAGATTGCCGGCAGCGTTTCCGATACGCTAAGCATCGAAAACGCCGGTTCTGCCGACAAGGGAACTTACCGCTGCCGTCTGAATGTGCTTTACTACGATAACACCTCCAAGACCGAGTACAGCATTTCCGCTTACTCGCCTGAGATTACCACACAGTACAGCAAGCGCACGCCCAAGTGTGAGCTGAATGTTACGGCAGAGAATGTACAAAAAGACAACACTGCTCAGTTTGACCGCACGCTGCACATCAATGCTAAAATGAGTTCCGCGTCTGCTACCTCCACCATCCCGACCGGCACGCTCAGCTTCCTGATTCGCGGCACGGACTTCTCTACCACGGTTGCCGCAGAGATTGGCGCCAATGGCGTGGCCACCAAGGACGTTGTCGTGCCCGCAGACGGTGCTTACACGGTTACCCCGTATTATCCGGGCAGCTATGTATTCAAGGATATGAGCAACGCGGAAGGCCAGATGGTTCTCGTTGGCGAGAACGCGACCGGCTATCAGCTGACGCTCACCAACGGCAATAATAACAACAGCGTCACCCGCTTCACCTACGGCGATACGGTAACGCCGTCGCTCTCCCGCATGAGTAAAGATACGCATGGTCTGCAGAAGGTCAATAACGCGACCTTCAAGTATGCAGTTTCCGGTTCGAAAACACAGCAGGATTTGACCAATCCGCTGAATGTCGGCACTTATACGCTGTATGCTTATGTAAACGGCGAAACCAAGCCGGTTGCGGAAACTAAGTTTACCGTTGTTCAGCGTGCCGTTACGCTGCGTGTTGTTACTCCGAAGGACGGCGTTGCACAGGATAAGGTTAATCCTACCGACTCGAAACAGCTTTCTCTCGCGGCAGACACGAAAAACATGACTGCTGATGAGATTGATGCTCTGCACCTTGACTATACCGCAGTCAACACCGCAGGCAATACGGTACCGCTCGCGCCGAACATTGCGCCCAGCAACTACACGGTTTCTCCGTGCACGACCGCTAAAACCAGCAAAACGTTGTACAACAACTATGAATTCACCTTTATCCCCGGTGTTTACACGGTAAACGGCCTGACTTACATCCTGACCCTCAAGGCTGAGGACTTCGGTGAAGGCGCAAACAAGCACTCTGTCGGTTCTGCGTCGATCATTACTGCAGGTCTGAACGCCGGCAAGGCGGATGACGGCAGTACAATCTCCAGCTTCACTGCCAACACCGATGTTACTCTGACGGCTGTGCCGGATGCAGGTTATGCTGTCGATTACTGGACCTATGACGGCAAGGAAATCGAGGACAGCAAGGAGAAGAGCTCGGTTACCATCAAGACCCTTGCAAAACCGGCATCTGTTTTGGTTTACTTCAAGACCACCAATACCAAACTGAATGCTTCCGTTCAGAATAAGCAGGGCGGTACACTCAAATGCACGGATGAAGATGGCTCCGAAAGCCTCAAGAACTTCCCGGCTTACATTGCCAGCGGTGCAAAGTTCAACTTCACCGCAACGCCGAACACCGGCTGGCACTTCAAGCAGTGGATTCTCACGAAACGCGGTGCAAACAGTTATCCGTCCGGCACCCCGCACGATAACGGCTCCAACACGCTCTCTGTTGAGGTTGGCGTGCAGGATATTGATCTGGCTGCCGTATTTGAGCGCGACAGCTACACGCTGACGCTGGAAGGTGAACTGACCGCAAGCTATCAGACGGTTGATCCGAACGATACCTCCAAGACGCTCACCAAGCCTCTCAAGAGCGGCGAAAGCGTTACCGGCGATACAAAGATTACGGTAGCGCCCAAGGCAGGCTATGCTGCCGCCACGGGCGAGACCTATCAGGTGAACGGCAAGGCTGTTGAAGCAGGAAAGCTCAACGCTGACGGCAGCTATACCTTCCCCATCACTGAGAATACCAAGGTTTCGCTCAAGACCGACCGTGCCGCATTTGCGATTACAACACCGGAAATGGAGCATGGCACGATCATTGCAACCGTAGACGGCAAAGCTGTGGACGATCTGTCCAAGATTCCCGGCGGCAGCAAGGTTGAGCTGCAGGCACGCGCAGACCGCGGCTGGCATTTCAAGAATTGGGTTGTAAACGGTACTGACGCTACGGCAAAGCCCAACGGCACCTACACCATCAGCGAACTGGCCGGCGATCTGTCCATCAGCGCTGAATTTGCCCAGAGCGATTCCTACACCGCCAAGGCTACCGCTGCGGCCGGCAACGGCACCGTAAAATACACGCTGTATGATATCTACGGCAAGGAAGTTGAGACCAAGGCTATGCCTGCAGAAGGCGTAACCATTTATAAGGATGAGGAAATCACCTTCCATGCAGCGCCGAAGACTGGCTATCAGGTTGAACAGTGGGAAGTAAACGGCAAAAAGACTGCCGGAAACTCCAAAACCAATCCGGAAGGCAAAATCCGTGCGGACAAGAATATTACTGCAACCGTATACTTTAAGGTTACGGCAAGCTATCAGCTTACTTTCGGCACCGTTGGTGAGAACGGCCATCTGACCGCCAAGATTGACGACACCGCGATTGACTCTCAGACCAAGCAGCCGAACAGCAGTGAAATCACCTTCACTGCAGCACCAAACACCCAAAAGATGGTCGAAAAGTGGACGGTTACCCAGGGTGACATTACCGCAGCAGAAAACGATGCTGCTGTACAGGTTGATGGTGTAAATCTTGTCGATCCAATTTATATTCACACACTCGATGCCAACCAGACCATCCGCGTTCACTTCACCGACCTTGAGCAGTACAACGCAGCAATCACCGGCACGAACGGCACCGGCAACTTCACCTACACCACACCGATTCAGCCAACCGACACCGGTGCAGTCAACAGCACATCCGCTCAGGTTCGCAAGAACGGCACGGTCAAGCTGACGCTCACGCCGAGCACAAACTGTGTCGGCACCGCCGAAGAAATTAAGTCTGAACTCGAGAAGGCGGCTCCGAATGCCGTTGTTTCCGTCACCGAGAAGGACAGCAGCTTTGAAGCGGTTATCCGCAACGTAACAGAAGCTCTGGCGGTCAACACCGACAATCTGTTCCACAAGACCTACGCAATCACGGCCAATAAGGCCGAAAACGGCAGCGTTTCCGCTTCTGCGGCACGCGCCAAGGCCGGCGACACGGTAACGCTCACTGCAACACCCGCAGGCGGCTATCAGTTGAAAACCCTGACGCTGGCACCGGAGACCGCACTCGACAAGACGGTTTCCGCGTCCACCCTGACCTACACCTTCACCATGCCGGCAAATGACGTTACTGTCACCGCAGCCTTTGCCGCCAAGCCGAGCAGCGGCGGCGGTGCAGGCGGCGGCGGTGGAGCGGGCGGCGGCGGTGCTGCACCTGCTCCGTCCGACAACGGCTCGTCCTCCATCACTGCACCGGACGGCACCAAGATTCCCGCAACGGTTTCGGTAAAGAACGGCACCGCAGCGGTTTCTGCCGACAGCTCCAAGCTGACTGCGGTTTCCGGCAAGGATTCGCTGACGCTTGATCTGTCCGCAGACTCCACCGTACGCGCGGTATCGCTCACCGGCGATGTGGTAGCTGCTCTCGCCGGTGCAAAGAACGGTGCAGTGCTTACCCTGCCGAACGGCACGGTTGCACTCGACCGTGAGACGCTGACCGCACTCGGCAGCGCCGCACAGGCTGACGGTATGGCAAGTATTTCGCTCGCTTCCGCTGACAAGTCCTCCCTGACTGACGCACAGCGCAAATACCTGCCGAAGAACAGCACCATCCTGAACATTTCCGCGCAGGTACAGCCGAAAAACGGCACTGCAACCCGTGTTCACGCGCTGAACGGCACGGCTGCGATTTCTGTGGCATACAGCCTCAAGAGCGGCGAGAACGCCGATCATCTGGTTGCATACTATCTTGCTGAGGACGGCTCGTTTGAAAAGCTGCCTGTCATTTATGATGCAGCGACCGGAAAGGCTACCTTTAAGACCACCCACTTCTCCACCTTCGTTATCACTCACGAGTACAGCAGCGACTTCTCCGATGTCAACCTGCGCAAGTGGTTCTACAACGAGGTCAACACCGCACTCGAGAACGGCTGGTTCAAGGGCCTGACCGCGACTAAGTTCGGTCCGGATGACGGCATGACCCGCGCAATGCTGGTTCAGGTACTCTACCGCATGAGCGGCAGCAAGGCCGCTTCCACCGCACAGTTCACCGATGTGGCGGACGGCAAGTGGTACGCGGAAGCCATCGCATGGGCCTCCGAAAACGGCATCGTCAACGGCTTCACGGACGGCAGATTCCAGCCGGATACGCTGATCACCCGTCAGCAGCTGGCGGCCATCCTGTACCGCTACGATACCTATCGCGGTCATACGCCGCAGGGCAGCGCAGCACTCGATGGCTACGCAGACGCGGCTTCTGTCGAGTCGTGGGCTGCTGAAGCAATGAGCTGGGCGAACGGCAACGGTCTGGTAACCGGCGTTACCCCGACCACGCTCGTGCCGAACGGCACCGCAACCCGTGCTCAGGTAGCGGTTATCCTCAGCCGCTACACCGACCAGTAATCCCATCCGATCCATACCGCACAACGGATGTGGTATGAACAACCGCCCTGTAAGGGCAGACAATACCGACAGCGCCTGAAGACGCACACAAGCGACACCAACTGCCAAATGGTGTCGCTTGTTTATTGCTTCTCACACGGAATACGCTCACGCGAGAACGAATCGAACAGCCGCGGCAGAAATTCCATGCTCATATGTCAGCTTCTCCGGCGTGATATACTCTGCCAACCGAATCGCAAGTATTTTCAGGCTCGCGGCTCATTATATCGTACATCATATTCTATATTTGCATAATACTGTGCAAATTCGACTCATTTTGATTTACAACGTCGTTGCAGGGTGATATACTGAAATTACCATATAAGATGCGCCGGATTATGCTTTGAGGAGAATGCTATAATGACCATGAATGACCCGCTGCTCCGCACGGACAGCTATGCAAAAATCTTCCTGTATAACACCCATGAAACCGTCGCCTGTGTGCCGCGCCACACCATCCGCATGCGCGATAAAGTGCGCCCGGACAAGCTGCGCGAAGCCGTTGAGCAGGCACTGCTGCGCTTTCCGCACATGATGCTGACCGCCGAGCCGACCGAAACTGCGTTCCGCTATCGCCGAAACGTGCAGCCCGCCGTAGTGCTGCCGTTCGACGGCGTATCCACCCGCTACACCATCGGCTCCAAGGATACGAACGGATACTTATTTCTCGTCGGCTACCACGACAAGACCATCTATATGGAGTATCAGCACTCTATCTCGGATGGACGCGGATTCGAGGAGTTTATCCGCTGTGTACTGTTCCAGTACCTGAAAAACTGCGGTTTCCCGGTTGAGAATGACGGCTCTGTGCGCGGCATGGATACCCGCTGGTCTCCCGAGGAGAGCGCAAACGGCTACGAGCAGCTGGCAGACCGTGAATTTTCGCCGGATGGCATCTGGAAAAAGCCGGAGGCTGTTCATGCCCCCGAGGTACAGTGGGGCGCTGACGGCTCCGAGGTCGTCACCGAGGTGACATTCCCGTTTTCGCAGCTGCACGATTACGCAAAGTCCATCGGCGTCAGTCCGCTGTCTGTACTGGCTCCGCTGATGATGAAAGCGTTTGATGATAAGTTCGGCGGAACGGACAAGCCGGTTATCGCGGAGATTCCGGTCGATCTGCGTCCGCTGCTGCCGACGCTTACCACGCGGTATTTTATTTGCTTCATCGATCTGCCGTATTTTCCGGAATACCGCGATCTGCCGAATGACGAGGTGTTCCGGCGCACGAAGGCGTTTTTGAAGGATCAGATGCAGCGCGAACAGCTGCTCTATCGTGCAAAAGCCGCCGCAGACCGCTGTGAATCGCTGCATGAGGCAGATATGCCGCTCGCAGAGAAAATGCAGGCGGCACAGAAGGTCACGACTGATTTTGTGCTCGAGGACAGTTTCCTCATTACCAACGTCGGCCGGTTCGCCCTGCCGGAAAGCTGCCGTCCGTATGTACTCGATTACGGCGCAATCCTGCCGTGCGCCGTGCAGCCGTTTGCGCTGCTGATCTCGTCGTATGGAGATAAAATGAAACTGTCCGTTGCGCAGCGTGATCACGATATGCAGGTTGTCGAGGATTTGTGCGCCGGTCTGCGGCAGCTTGGCATCCAGCCGGAGACACTCAGCTATCCGTTTGTAGTAACACGGTATAACGGACTTGAGTGCGGGATGTAAGTTCAAAACTGTAATTTCAAAAGCAAAACGCTCAGCTATCGTTTGATAGCTGAGCGTTTTGCTTTATCCAAGCCGCGCGACTGTATACCCGACATACAGACCGGCACCGGTCACAAGTGCATTCTCGTCCACATCGAAGCCGCCGTTATGGTTGGTGATCATCGTGTGCGGAAAATCCTGATTGCCGGTGCCGAGATACGCATACGCGCCCGGCTTATACAGCTCAAACTCGGCAAAATTGTCGCCGCTGAGCGACAGCTCACGGTCGGTGACAACGTGTCCTTCTCCGAGCAGCTCGTCCACGACCTGAGCAGCTTCCTCGCACACCTGCGGGTCATTGACGAGCGCAGCGGCAAAGTCCGTCCACTCGATTTCCGCCGTGCCGCCGTACAGCGCCGCAATGTTCTGCGCGGTCTCACTGACCTGTGAACGGACGCGGTCGCGGCTCTCCTGCGAAATGGTGCGCGTTGTGCCCTCCATTTCAGCAAATGCTGCCACGGCGTTGTAGGTCGTGCCCGCGTTCAGCTTGCCGATACCGATGATGACCGGCTCGGTCGGTGAAGTGCGGCGCGTAACCAGTCCCTGCACTGCCACAACAATCTGGCTGGCGATATACAGCGCATCCACGCCCATATGCGGCGTGGAAACATGCGTGGACTTACCGTGCACGCGAATGCGGAAATGATCGACTGCGGCGTTGTTGATGCCCGGTTTGAGTCCTACCGTGCCTGCCTCCAAATCATACGCGGTGTGCAGACCGAACACGCGCTCGGCACCATCCAGCACACCGGCTGCGACAAACGGCTTTGCGCCTTTTCCAATTTCCTCACCCGGCTGAAACACAAGACGAACCTTTCCGCGGAACGCGTCTCTGTTCTCCGACAGGATTTTCGCGGCACCCAGAAGGCAGGCCGCGTGCGCATCATGACCGCAGGCGTGCATGACGCCTGCATTCTCCGAACGGTATGCACACTCATGCGTCTCCTCAATGGGCAGCGCGTCGATATCCGCACGCAGAACCAGCACTTTTCCGTTGTCCTTTGCGCCCTTCAGCGTGCCGAGCACGCCGGTTACGCCTACGCGCGTGTGCGGAATGCCGAACTTGTCCAGTTCCTCCTCAATGCGCTGTGCCGTGCGGAATTCCTGCAGGCTCAGCTCCGGGTGCCGGTGAAATTCCCGACGGATGGATACGATGTAGTCCTTCGTTTCCGCTGCGGCTTTCTTTACATCCATGACGGCTTTTCCTCCTGTTTATCGGTGTTTCGGTTTGATCTTATCACGCAGACCTTCCAGACGGTTGAGTGCATCGAGCAGCGTCTCGTCCTTCTTGGCAAAATGCAGGCGAATCAGGTTGTTGACCGGCTCACGGAAAAAGCTCGATCCGGGAACCGCGCCTACGCCGACATAATGCGCCAGATCCTCGCAGAACGCAAGATCGCTCTCGTAGCCGAACTCGGCAATATCAAGCAGAACATAGTACGCGCCCTGCGGGTCGGTATGGGCGATTTTGAGATCGTCCAGACCCTTTAGGAACAGATCCTTTTTGTGCGTGTACTTGGCCTGCAGGTCGTCGTAGTAGTCCTGACCGAACTTCAGACCGGTAACAACGGCCTCCTGCAGCGGTGCTGCTGCGCCGACAGTCAGGAAGTCATGTACTTTTTTTGCACGGTCGATAATCTCCGGCGGGGCAATGATATAACCCAGTCGCCAGCCGGTAACCGAGTACGTCTTGGAGAGCGACGAGCACGACAGCGTGCGCTCCCACATGCCCGGCAGGGTGGCAAAATAGGTGTGCTTGTTCGGCGCGAATACGATGTGCTCATACACCTCGTCGGTGATAACGTAGGTATCGTACTTCTCCGCGAGAGACGCGATAATCTCCAGCTCCTCGCGGGTGAACACCTTGCCGCACGGATTGGACGGGTTGCACAGGATGATGGCCTTCGGGTGCTGACGGAACGCGTCCTCAAGCACGTTCGCATCAAAGTGGAAATCCGGCGGCACGAGCGGCACATAGATAGGCTCTGCGCCGGACAGGATGGTGTCCGCGCCGTAGTTCTCGTAAAACGGGGAGAAAATGATGACTTTATCGCCCGGATTGGTGACTGTCATCATCGCAGCCATCATCGCCTCGGTGCTGCCGCAGGTCGTGACAATTTCGGTGTTCGGGTCGATTCTTCGGCCCATGAAATAGGTCTGCTTGGCGGCCAGCGCCTCACGGAAGTTCTGCGAACCCCAGGTAATGGAATACTGGTGGTAATCCTCGTAGGCCACCTGCGCCAGACGGTCGAGCAGCTCCTTCGGCGGCTCAAAGTCCGGGAAACCCTGCGACAGGTTTACCGCATCATACTGCATGGAAACGCGCGTCATACGGCGGATGACCGAATCGGTAAAGCCGGCGGTGCGCTCAGATAAGCTCTGCATGGTTATTTTCCTCCCACAATGTAAGATTTCTGGTCGTTCAGTGTATGTTTCGGGTCGAGAGCGTTCTTGATCGTGTTCATCACGGCAAGATTCTCCTCCGCAGTTTCCCGCAGGAAATACGGCCGCTTGGAAATGCCGATGCCGTGCTCACCCGATGCTACGCCACCGTAGGAATACGCCTTGGCGTAGGCCTGCTCCATGTTTTCGTGCAGCTCGCGCTCCCATGTCTGCTGGTCGCGGCCGTCACGCACCACGCACAGATGCACGTTGCCGTCACCCGCATGGCCGAACGCGATCATACGCACGCCTGAGGATGCTTCCAGCTCGTTGATGTAGCGAACGAAATCCGCCGTGTGGCTGATTGGCACCACGATGTCCACCGGCTCCTGCTCGGACACGGCCTCGACCGCCATGACGAGCGCACCGCGCACCTTCCAGATGTCCGCCGCCTGCTCGGCACTGCGGAGCACGATATAGTCGATGGCACCGTTGTCAAGCGCAAGGCGGCGCACGCGCTCGATATTCGCGTTGACCTCGCTCTCGTGACCGTCAAACGTCAGCAGAATGTACGAACCGGCATCCGGACGCGGATATTGCACGCCGGAAAAGCTCTCACCGAGGGCTACGACCTTGCGCTCCATGAACTCGACTGCGGTCGGGTTGGCATTCGCCTGCAGGATGGTCAGCACGCTGCGGATGCCCGTGCCGAGGTCAGCAAACGGAACGAGCACGCTCACCGTGGTCTCCGGCTTGGGAAGAAGGCGCAGCAGGCACTTGGTGATAACCGCCAGCGTGCCCTCCGAGCCGATGAGCAGGTGCTTGAGCGACAGTCCGCTCGCGTCCTTCACCTGCTTACCGCCGACTTTCAGCACCGTACCGTCCGCAAGGACAACCTCCAGCCCGCGCACATAGTCGCGTGTTACGCCGTACTTGACCGCACGCATACCGCCCGCGTTGGTGCTGATGTTGCCGCCGATGCTCGAGGCCTTTTCGCCCGGGTCGGGCGGGTAAAACAGACCGTGCTCCTCAACATAGGCCTGCAGATCTTTGAGCAGCATGCCCGGCTCGACGGTGACCGTCATCGTGTCGCGGTCCAGCTCGAGCACGCGGTTCATGCGGGATACATCCAGAATGATACCACCGAACAGCGGAATTGTCGAGCCCACCAGATTGGTTCCCGCGCCGCGCGGCGTGACCGGGATGGCGTTTTCGTTGGCGTACCGGAGCACGCCGCTGACCTCCTCGGTCGAGCGCGCGAACACAAGCGCGTCTGCCGTGCCTGTGCGGCGGCCGAGCGCATCGCTCAGGTATTCCGCCGGAATATTTTCTGCGAAAAGCAGACGGTCTTCATCCGAAATGATGTTCTGCAAAGCCTGTTTGCTTACTTCCATTGCTGTTTCCTCCTGCCGAAAATGCCGCCGGTGCTTTCCGGCGGCATTGGGAACGATTATGAATTACTTGTCTGCCAGCAGATCCTGATCCCAGCCTGCCTTGATGAAGTAGCCGCCGAACTGGTCGTTGAATACCTTCTCGGTCTCATCGGACTGGAACGCTGCTACGACCTTCTTGTAGGTCTCCAGCTTGTCCGCATCCTCGAGGTCAGCGGAACGCGCTGCGATCAGGTTCCAGTACTCCTCGATGTCCAGCTGGTCATCCTTGTAGATGGCGTCCTCAGTCTTAAGGCCGAAATCCAGTGCGTAGTTGCCGTTTACGACAGCTGCGGTAACGTCAGCCAGCGTGGACGGGATTACGTTAGCCTTCAGCTCCTCGATGGTGATCTTGGTGTTGTAGGTCTCGATGTCGTCGATGGTCGGGTTGAACTCTGCGCTGTCCTTCAGCTTGATCAGGCCCGCTGCTTCCAGAACCTTGAGTGCGCGGCCGCCGTTGGTTACATCGTCCGGAATGGCTACGGTGTCGCCGTCCTTAAGCTCATCAACCGACTTAACCTTGTCGGAGTACAGGTTCAGCGGGATGATAAAGGTGTTGCCGATATTCTCGATCTCGTAGCCGTAGTTGTCGATCTCGCTCTGCAGGTAAATACGGTGCTGGAAAGCGTTCAGATCGATCTCGCCGTTAGCGAGTGCGTTGTTCGGGGTAACGTAGTCCGAGAACTGTACGAACTCAAGGTCGATGCCCTCGTCAGCCAGCTTTTCCTTGGCCGGGGTCCACAGATCCTCGTAGATGCTGCCGACTACGCCGAGCTTTACGGTTACGGCATCGCCGGAATTGCTGTCGGATGCCTGTGCATTATCGGAAGCTGCGCTGCTCGAGCCGCCGCAAGCGGTCAGGGACAGGGCGAGGGTTGCTGCGGACAGGGACAGTGCGATGATTCTTTTGAGCTTCATTAGGATTACCTCCGTTTATGATGTGAACTTTTTAATTAACTGATGTTAGAGAGTGAGCGCCAGCTGATAATTCTCGCTCATGGTCTTGCAGGATGCGTTGAACTTCTCCTGCTCCTCCGGGGTGAGGTGCAGCTCAATGATCTCTGCGATGCCGTCGCGCCCCACGATAGCGGGCACGCTGGCGTACACATCGTGCTGACCGTATTTGCCGTCCAACAGAACAGAAACCGAAAGAACGCGGTTCTCGTTGTAGAAGATGGCGCGAACGACCTCTGCGGCAGAAGCGCCGATGCCGAACTCGGTGCACTGCTTGCCGCGCAGGATGGTCCAGCCGCCTTCACGGCCTGCGTCAGCAAGCGCATCCAGGTCGAGTTTGCCGAAGGTGTCCGGATACTCCTCGCGCCACTGGGAAAGCGGCTTGCCCGCGATGGTGACCGCCGACCATGCGACCATCTGGCTTTCGCCGTGCTCGCCGAGCGCGTAAGCGGTGATGGATTTCTGGTCAATGCCGATCTCCTGCGCAATCGCGCGGCGCAGTCTTGCGGAGTCCAGCGTAGTGCTGGTGGAGAAGATGCGCTCCGGCGCCCAGTTCAGCGTGTGCTGAATATAATGCGCGATAACGTCTGCCGGGTTCGAGATACTGATGATAATGCCGTCAAATCCGGATTCCCTGATAGATTTTGTTACATCCTTCAAAATGGCGATGGTCTGTCCCAGGGTGTCCATGCGGGTCTGATTGCCGGTCGGCAGCGGGCCTGCCGCAATGATCATGATCTGCGCGTCCTTCGCGTCACTGTAGTCACCCGCAGTGACCTTGGTGCGAACCGGAAGGTAATTGGTCGCATCGGTCAGGTCGAACGCCTGTGCGACTGCCTTGGCGTGATCGGAGTCAATGTAGACGATCTCGTCTGCCAGACTCTGCGAAATCAGTGCGTAGCCGACATGGGAGCCGACATGTCCTGCACCGACGATAACAACTTTACGATTGGAAATACTCATGTCAGACACTCCTTAATGCGTGTTCTTCTTGACGACCTTGCCGCCAACGAACTCCATAATGCAAACAATGATGACGAGGACCAGAACAGTGACGTTGGTAACGTCCAGCATGTTGCGGTCGTGGCCGTAACGGATGGCGAAGTCGCCCAGACCGCCGGCACCGACGACACCGGCCATTGCGGTCAGGTTCAGCAGGCTGATCGCCGTGATGGTTGTGCCGCGCGCGATGGCGGCAACGCTTTCCTTCAGGTAAACGCGGAAAATAATCTCCAGCGGTGTGGAGCCCATCGAGAGCGCCGCTTCGATCAGACCCGGATCAAGCTCTGCGAGTGCGCTTTCCACCTGACGGGTGAAGAACGGCACCGCACCGAATACCAGCGGAACGATTGCACCCCGAACATAGATTGCCGTACCCATAATTGCACGGGAGACCGGCATTACCCACGTCAGCAGGATGATGAACGGGATGGAACGGAACAGGCTGACCAGCTTGTCCAGAATCTGATAGACGATTTTGTTTTCCAGAATGCCGCCCGGCTTGGTGACCGTGATCAGCACGCCCAGTGTCAGACCGAGCACGAACGAGATCGCACCCGACCAGACCACCATGAGCAGCGTGTCGCCGATGGCTGCATAGAAGTCCGGCAGCTTTGCCATCACGTTCGGAATGATGTTATTCAGAAACTCTTGCATCCTTGATGACCTCCACTCCTACGTTTTTCTCACTGAGATAAGCGATTGCCTGTGTGATTTGATCGCGGCTGCCGCTGATAATGGCTACCGTGCCGCCGATCGGTGCATTCTGCACGATGGCGATATCGGAAAAGATGATGTTGAGCACAATGTCGAATTTGCGCGATACCGTCGAGATGAGCGGCTCGGATACATTGCGCTGAATGTAGCTCAGGCGCACGATAAGCTCGCCCGGATTGAGCTTGACGACCGGCGAATCCTCCGCGATGAGGTCTTCGATCTTGCGGAGATTGGAGGTCGTGTGGATGAAGTTCTTGGTGATGTCCTCTCTCGGGTTGGCGAAAATGTTGAACACCTCGCCGGACTCGACCACCTTGCCGTGCTCCATAACGGCTACGCGGTGGCAGATCTCCTTGACGACCGCCATTTCGTGAGTGATGATAACGACTGTGATGCCGAGGGTTTCGTTCAGGTGCTTGAGCAGCTGCAGAATCGCCTTGGTGGTCTGCGGATCGAGTGCCGAGGTAGCCTCATCGCAGAGCAGCACATTCGGGTCGTTTGCCAGTGCGCGAGCGATTGCTACACGCTGTTTCTGACCGCCGGACAGCTGCTTGGGATACGCCTCCGCCTTATCGCCGATGCCGACCAGATCAAGCAACCGCTGTACTTTTTCCTCGATCTGCTGTTTGGAAAGGCCGCTGCCGCGCAGCGGATACGCTACGTTGCCGGCTACGGTGCGCGAGGGCATCAGGTTGAAGTGCTGAAAGATCATGCCAATCTTCTTGCGGGCCTGCCGCAGCTCCTTTGCCGAGAGCGACAGCATATCCTGACCATCTACGATCACCTTGCCGGAGGTCGGCCGCTCGAGCAGATTGATGCAGCGCACCAACGTCGATTTACCCGCACCGGAAAAGCCGATCATACCGAAAATTTCGCCCTTGTCAATCGTCAGCGAAACATCCTGCACCGCATGAACGGTTCGCTTGCCGCTCACAAACTCCTTCGAGATATGTGACAATTTTATCAAGAAAATTCCTCCTTATTCCTCTTAAATGCGCAAAAAAAGCGGGAAGCTCGCAGCTCCCCGCTTCAGAAAATACAATGAATCCGCAAGAACGCGCAGCGTCAGGCAAGACGATTCAAAGTAATTTCGTATTCTGTCGGTCAGGCAGCATCTGAGCATAATACAGCATGTTCATACACATTCGACCCGACATTCGTGCGTTTACGATGAACATTTTGCTCGCTCCTTTCCGATCCCCTACTGGATTTGTTGGTTATAGAATAGCACAGCCAATCCCCAGTGTCAACCTCGGAATTGCAGGAATTTCATTTTCTGGAGGTTTTGCCAGTTTTGCACAAATAAAGCCAACGAAATCTATAGGATTTGACTGATATTTTCAGCAGTTTGCTGTAATTCAAGGCGGTCTTCTTAGCAGGCATATTGGGTGTTGTACTTTTTATCGGACTTTAACTGTTATATACTGTATATAACAATTCAATAGAAGGTGATCGCTATGGATAAAAAATTCTATGCACACACCCGTCCGATCAATGAAAACGGCGTTGAACGTACAGAATATCAGCTTCTCTCCGATCACGAGCGCGGTGTCGGCACGCTCTGCGGGCAGTTTGCCGAAGCATTCGGTGCACAAGCTGAAGGTCACGAGGCCGGTGTTCACCACGATGACGGCAAAGCAACTGCCGCATTTCAACATCGTCTTCTGGATAATGGTCCAAAGGTCGATCATGCAACCGCCGGTGCACGAAACATCATGTTGTCAAACAATCTGCTCTTAGCCGCTTGTGTCATGGGGCATCACAGCGGTTTGCCGGATTTAGGCAGCACAAATGACCCGGAAGGCACGCCCACCTTCACCGGCAGAATAAAAAAGTGGGGCACTCCCGCTATTCCGCCGCTCGACCCGGGTTACCCCATTCCGCCGGTACGCCTGCCGCAGCGTCCGGTCACCAAGCCGTCGCTTTCCGAGTCATTCCGCACGCGCATGCTGTACTCCTGTCTGGTGGATGCGGATTATCTGGACACCGAGCAGTTCATGCAGGGCGATATGCCGCGCGGCACCGGAGATTCACTCGAAACGCTGCTCACCCGCTTACAGGCCAGGCTAAATGAATGGGACAACCCGACTTCCGAGCTGAACAAGCTGCGTCAGCAGATCTTGCGGGCGTGCGTTTCCGCCGCAGCCAATCCCAAGGGCATTTACACGCTTACGGTTCCGACCGGCGGCGGCAAAACGACCAGTTCTCTCGCATTTGCGCTGCATCATGCCGTTGAGCACGGTATGAAACGTGTGATTTATGTTGTACCGTACACCTCCATCATCGAGCAGAATGCCGATGTTTTCCGCGGTATTTTAGGCGATGAGAACGTACTCGAGCATCACTCCGGTGTACAGTTCGAGAACGATGAGGAAAACGGCAATCCCGATCCCAAGGCACTGGCCGCCGAAAACTGGGACAGCCCGCTCGTTATCACAACCGCCGTTCAGTTTTTCGAGTCGATGTACGCTAACCGTTCCTCACAGTGCCGCAAGCTGCACAATCTGGCGAACAGCGTGATTATTTTCGATGAAGCGCAAATGCTTCCGCTGTGCCACCTGATGCCGTGCGTTGTAGCCATCGGCGCTCTGGTAGAGAAGTTCGGCGCAACTGCCGTGCTGTGTACGGCTACCCAGCCGGTACTCGGCGATTTGATTCAGCGATTCGCACCGTCGCATGCGGTTTCCGAGATTTGCCCGGAGATTCCGTTCTATTTTGACAAATTCCGCCGTGTGACATTCCGGCAGGTCGGTGTCCTCGAGGATGACGCACTCGCCGAATTACTGTGCGCACATGAGCAGGTCCTCTGCATCGTCAATTCCCGCAAAGCGGCGCAGTCCATTTTCTCGAAATTGCCGGAGGAAGGCCGTTTCCATCTGTCCACATTGATGGTTCCGGCACACCGCCGTACGGTGCTCGAGGAAATCCGACGCCGACTAAATGACAGTTTGCCCTGCCGTGTCGTATCGACTTCTCTTGTTGAAGCCGGTGTTGACATAGATTTCCCCGCCGTTTACCGCGAACTGGCAGGTCTGGATTCCATTCTGCAGGCCGCCGGACGCTGCAACCGCGAGGGCAAGCGTGCCGCAGAGAACAGCATTGTTACTATTTTCCGCCGCACGGAGAAGGCTCCGCCGCTGTTTGGACAAGCCATCGGCGCGACAAATATTGCGCTGGATAACAATGCCGATCCCGCTTCTCCGCAGACAATGGAAAACTATTTCCACGAACTGCGCAAGCTGAACGGTTCCGCGATTGATAAAATCGGCGTGATCGACGCATTTGAGCGTGGACGCGGCGGCTCTCTGTATCCGTTCCGCACAATTGCCGAGAATTTTCGCATGATCGACAACGACACACGCACAGTTTATATTCCGTGGAAGGACGGCTCTGAACTCATCGAGCGGCTTTGCGATGGTGCGTGCTCTAAAAAACTGTATCGGCAGCTTGGGCAGTACGCCGTGCAGGTGTATGATGCGCATTTTCAGGCACTGTACGACGCCGGTGCGCTTCAAACCGCCGATGAAACCAATGGTCTGGACGACCGCAGTGCTATTCTGTGCGATCTGTCACTGTATGATGAGAAAACCGGTCTGTCGCTCAAGGCAGACAGCGGTCAGGCGTTTTTCGGGTAATTTTTCGCGTAAAAAGGAAAACGGGAGAATGTGGTAACATTCTCCCGTGCTTCCTTAATTATCTCAAATTAGATTTCAATCCACGTCTAATGACGACAAATACACTATAACAGTTTCTGATTTATTTTGTCAAGTTTCTTTACCCTGCCTTATTATTTCATTTGCATAAATTTAATTATCTCATATTAGGAAATATTACTGTTGTAATCAACAGTGTAAAGCGATATAATGTAATCGTAGATAAGGGAGCTTGCTACCCTATCTATCCAACAAATCACACCGAAGCCCTGTCACATATTCCACTCTCTGTTGATACCAGGAAATATTTGGCAATGCTTCGTAAAGGAGGGAAATATACCAATGTCAATTCAAGTTGAAGTAAGCGGTCCATACGCTCTATTCAGCAGACCCGAAATGAAGACCGAACGCGTCAGCTATGACTGCATGACACCCTCGGCGGCACGCGGGTTGCTGGAAAGTATTTATTGGCACCCCGGTCTTCGCTGGATCATCGACCGCATTCATGTCTGTGCGCCGATCCACTTCACCAACATCCGCCGAAACGAGGTAAAGGACACCATTAACGCGCGTTCGGTCAAGGCGTGGATTGCAAAACCCAAGGGTGAGCTGTACCTCGCTGCGTCGGAAAGCATTCAGCAGCGTGCCGCAATGGTACTGCGTGATGTCCACTATGTCATTGAAGCGCACTTTGAAATGACCGACAAGGCTGCGCCGACTGACAATCCCGGCAAGTTTCAGGACATTATGAAACGCCGTCTGCGCCGCGGACAGTGCTACAGCATGCCCTACTTCGGCACACGGGAATTTCCGGTAAAGTTTGAGCTTTGTGAACAACTTCCGCCTTGTCCGGAGGAACTGCTCGGTGAACACGATCTCGGCTGGATGCTGCTCGACATGGATTACAGCGATCCCGCCAATATCACACCGATGTTCTTCCGCGCCAAGCTGGTAGACGGTGTCATAGAGGTCCCCCCGATTCACAGTGCGGAGGTGGTCAAATGATTTTGCAGGCGCTGACGCAATATTATGATGCCCTCAATGCCCGCGGTGAAATTGATGCGCCCGGCTGGGGCAGACCGAAAATCAGTTATGCGCTCCAGCTGCGGGAAAACGGTGAACTCGCCCAGGTTATTCCGCTGCTGCACGAAGCAGAGGCAGGCAAAAAGAAAGTGCTCCGTCCGCGTGAGGATATTCGTCTGCCGGCGGCAGTCAAGCGTTCTTCCGGTGTCACGTCCAACTTTATGTGGGATAATTCGGCATATCTGCTTGGCGTAGACGCAAAAGGCAAACCGGAGCGCAGTCTGCAATGCTTTCACGCCGCCGCCGAGCTGCACCGCAAGCTGTTAGACAATGTGGACTCTCCTGCCGCACACGCAATTCTCTCCTTCTTTGATACATGGCAGCCTGCCGAAGCTGCACAGCACCCTGCTCTTGTCGATGATTACGACAAACTCATTGCCGGTGCCAATCTGGTATTTTATGTGAATGGGCAGTATCCGGCAGATGATCCGGTCATCTGCGCTGCATGGCAGGCACATTACGACGGTGACTCCGATGCACCCAAACAGCAATGTCTTGTCACCGGCGAACTGGATGAGATTGCCGCCGTTCATCCTGCCATCAAGGGTGTGCGTGATGCGCAGTCCAGCGGCGCCGCACTTGTGTCGTTCAACGCCCCCGCCTTCTGTTCCTACGGTCACGAGCAGAACTACAACGCACCTGTTGGTAAGCACGCTGCATTTGCTTATACGACGGCTCTCAATCACCTGCTGGCTGACCGCGAGCATACGCAGTACATCGGTGACACCACCGTCGTTTGCTGGGCGGAGACTGCAGAACCGCAGTATACTGATTTTTTCAGCTGCCTTATGGGCAATAACACGCAAAGCTGGTCGGATAATGACTTATCCGCTGCGCTCAAACACCTTGCAAACAGCGAACCGTGTCAGGAATTAAATCTTGATCCTGAACGTGCGTTCTACATTCTCGGTCTGGCACCGAATGCCGCGCGTCTGAGTGTGCGATTCTTCTATAAAAACACGTTTGGTGAATTGATGAAGAACGTCAACGCGCACTATGAACGTCTGAAAATCAAGCGTCCGGCGAAGGCGCCGACCGGATTCCTGCCGCTGTGGCAGCTGCTTGCCGAAACCGTCAACCAGAGTGCCCGCGACAAAAAGCCGAGTCCGGTTATGTCCGGTGCGACTGCCCGCGCCGTCTGGAACAATGACCGCTATCCGGCTGCACTGCTGAACGGTGTTATGCTCCGTATCCGCGCAGATTCTGAGATAAACTGGCGGCGTGCCGCAATTATCAAGGCATATTACCTAAAAAACAAGGACAAGGACTGTCCCGAGGAGGTTTTAACTGTGAGCCTGAATGAATCCAGCACCAATATTCCCTATACGCTCGGACGGCTGTTCTCGATATACGAAGCCGTACAGCAGGCAGCAAATCCGGGCATCAACACCACTATCAAGGATAAATACTTCAACTCCGCTTCGTCTATCCCCGCGACTATCTTCCCTATTCTTGACAAGCTCTGTCAGAAACATCTGCGTAAGCTGCGAATCGATCAGCAAATTTATTTTAATAAGCAAATCGGCCAGATCATGGATATTCTGCACGAAGAGTATCCCGCTCGGCTGAACCTGCCGCAGCAAGGCTCATTTGACCTCGGTTACTACCATCAGACGCAGAAGCGTTACACTAAAAAGGAGGACAAGTAAATGGAACCCATCAAAAACCGCTATGAATTTGTAATCTTTTTCGACGTGGAAAACGGCAATCCGAACGGCGATCCGGATGCGGGCAACATGCCGCGTATCGACCCGGAAACCGGCTACGGTCTGGTGACCGATGTATGCCTCAAGCGCAAAATCCGCAACTATGTGGAAATGGCCAAGGAAGGCGAATCCGGCTACCGCATTTACGTCAAGGACGGTGTACCGCTCAACCGCAGCGATGCAGAAGCCTGCGCTTATGTCGGTATAGCGCCGGACAAGCTCAAGGATGCAAAGAAGAAGGACGACCAGCTGGACAGCAAGCTGCGCGACTTTATGTGCCAGAATTTCTACGATATTCGCACATTCGGTGCGGTTATGACCACCTTTGTCAAGGGTGCACTCAACTGCGGACAGGTGCGCGGTCCGGTGCAGCTTGGCTTTGCCCGCAGTGTGGATCCTATTGTTCCGCAGGAAGTCACGATCACCCGTGTTGCCATCACCACCGAGGCTGACGCGGAGAAAAAGGGCACCGAAATGGGCCGCAAGTACATCGTGCCTTACGGTCTGTACCGTGCGGAAGGCTATGTTTCCGCAAATCTCGCCCGCAAGACGACCGGATTCTCGGAGGCTGACCTTGAACTGCTGTGGACGGCAATCATCAACATGTTCGAGAACGACCATTCGGCTGCTCGCGGCAAGATGGCTGTACGCCAGCTTATTGTGTTCAAGCATGATTCCGAGCTTGGCAACGCACCCTCGCACAAGCTGTTTGATCTGGTTCATGCCGAGCACAACGAAGACGTGATTGCGCCGCGTACGTACACGGACTACACCATCACGGTTGACGAAGCCAACCTGCCGGCCGGCGTGACCTGCAAGGTACTGGGGTAATCTACGCCGAGGAGGACTTCCTCCAGCTCTCCAGTTTGCAGCATTTCGCATTCTGCCGTCGGCAATGGGCGCTCATCCATGTGGAGCACCAGTGGGCGGAGAATTACCGCACGGTGGACGGCTCGATTCTGCACGAGAAAGCGCACGGCGGCGGCACAGAAAGCCGCGGCGACCTGCTGATTGTTCGTGCCATGCGCATCCATTCGACGGTGCTTGGCGTGTCCGGTGAATGCGATGTGGTGGAATTTCATCGCTCGGAAAACGGCGTTGCCCTGCAGGGACGAGACGGACTGTGGATGCCGTTTCCGGTCGAATACAAGCGCGGCAAGCCCAAGCCGCACGACGCGGACGAGCTGCAGCTGTGCGCTCAGGCGATGTGCCTTGAGGAAATGCTATGCTGTCAGATTTCCGACGGTGCGCTGTTCTACGGTGAACCGCGCCGACGGACGCCTGTCGAATTTACAGACGAACTGCGGCAGCGTGTGCGCGACAGCCTTGCCGAAATGCACGACTATCTGCGGCGCGGCTGCACGCCTAAGGTAAAACCGCAGAAAGGCTGCTCGGCCTGCTCGCTCAAGGAATTGTGTTTGCCCGAGCTGATGAAGGCGAAACCTGTCTCCGGCTACTTGAAAGGAGCGATGGAGGAATGAAAAAGCTGCTTAACACGCTGTTTGTCACCTCCGAGGACGCCTATCTGACACTCGATGGCGAAAATGTTGTCGTCAACCGCGAGAAGCAGGTAACGGCTCGATTTCCGCTCCATGCCCTCGCCGGAATTATCAGCTTCAGCTATGCAGGCGCGTCTCCGGCGCTCATGGGCGCGTGCGCAAAACGCGATGTGAGTCTGTCATTCTGTACGCCGAGAGGGCGATTCCTGGCACGAACCTGCGGCGTGAGCAACGGTAATGTACTGCTTCGACGCACACAGTACCGCACGGCGGATGACCCACCACAAGCCTGCCGTATTGCCCGCATGATGGTGTTCGGCAAGATTTACAACGCGCGCTGGAGCATCGAGCGCACCTGCCGCGACCATGCCATGCGCGTGGACACGGAAACGCTCAAAGCCGCCTCCGCCAAGCTGAAAGCGCTGCTGCCGCAGGTGCAGGCAGAGACTGATTCAGGCTCTCTGCGCGGACTGGAAGGCGCAGGTGCGGCCATCTATTTCGATGTATTCGACCGGTTGATTCTCAACCACAAAGACGTGTTTTCGTTCACCGGACGCTCGCGCCGTCCGCCGCTCGACCCGTGCAACGCACTGCTGTCGTTCGCCTATTCCCTGCTGGCGAACGACTGCGCCGCTGCGTTGGAAGCCGTCGGACTGGACAGCTATGTCGGTTTTCTGCACACCGACCGTCCGGGCCGGCAGTCTCTTGCCGCCGATTTGATGGAAGAACTGCGGCCGTGCTTTGCAGACCGTTTTGTGCTTTCGGCTGTCAATCTCGGCAGGTTTTCCGCGAAGGATTTTGAAGCGCAGGAGAACGGTGCGGTTTATCTCTCAGAGAACGCCCGCAAAACCTTTTTACAGGGCTGGCAGGAGAAAAAGCGCGAGGAAATTCGTCACCCGTACCTTGAGGAAAAGCTGTCTTGGGGTATGGTGCCCTACGCGCAGGCACTGCTGCTGGCGCGCTATTTGCGCGGCGATCTGGACGATTATCCACCGTTTTTGTGGAAATGAGGTGTCGAATATGCTGGTTGTGATTACTTACGATGTCAACACCGAAACAGCCGCCGGGCGCAAACGCCTGCGGCAGATTGCCAGGCAGTGCGTCAATTATGGACAGCGTGTGCAGAATTCCGTGTTTGAATGCCTGATTGACGCGGCTCAGTGCCGTATGCTGCAACAGAAGCTGTGCACCATTATGGATGATGAACTGGACAGTCTGCGATTTTACTATCTCGGCAACAAATATGAAAATAAGATTGAGCATTTTGGTGCGAAACGCGGCTATGAGCCGGAAGGCGTGCTTATGGTGTAAGGCGGTGCGAAGTGCAAGCAAACCGAAAAGCGTCGGCGCTTCGCACCGTAATTTCCGATAGATTATATACAATAGTTTTATCGAATGTCAAATTTGCAATTGTGTTTTGCACGAATCTATGCAAAACTGTTATTGTAATTGTTTATTTTGTAAAAATCATTTGGGATAGTCTTGGTGATTTTTGCTGTCGCTCCCTTCGCGGGAGCGTGGATTGAAATTTTTTCTACTAGCTTGACGGCAGCTACAGCGTCAACGTCGCTCCCTTCGCGGGAGCGTGGATTGAAATTTGATGAGCAGACCGGGTTTCTTGGTGTTCTCGATGTCGCTCTCTTCGCGGGGAGCGCGGATTGAAATTTAATATGCAGCAGTATGTCCGCAGATACGCCTTGCGTCGCTCCCTTCACGGGAGCGACACAGATAGCCGCACCACCATCCCCGATCCCCATCCCTCACAATCTTTCACCCATCCCGACCAAAACATTTGCACATGTCATGACACATGTGCTATAATAACTCCAATACCGCTATTGACAGCGCCGCACAGATTGCTGCGGCGTTTTGCCGGGAAGGAGAAAAATCAAATGAAAGCATACTTTGACAGCATCGAAAAGGAGGTTCCGGAGCAATTACAGCAGGTTTTCCTTAATCGCCGCGATACGGCTGTCATTACGATCGATATGCACGATGGACACCTGTCAACCGATCTGGACTGTCCATGTCCGTCTCCGCGAGGACGCGAGATCATCGAACCGCTCAATCATTTCATGAACGAAGCACGCTCGCTCGGTCTGCCGATCATCCATGTCCGCTCAACGCTGCGTAAGGGCGGCGCAGATGAAAAGCTGTTTCCGTCTGCGTGGCGCATGGTGTTTCCGGTTACGGTCGGTGAGATTCCCAACATCGCAGAGCACGCCATCGAAGGCACACGCTGGAACAGAATGTCCATCGACGTACACGACGAGGACTACATGGTGACGACCAAAAAGCGCCTGAGCGCGTTCTATCCGACCGATCTGGAGCTGCTGCTGCGCAACCTCGGCATCCGCCGCGTGGTGCTCACCGGCTGCATGACCGACTGCTGCGTCATCAACACCGCCTTCGATGCCGCAAACCGCGATTTCCGCGTCGTCGTGCCGCGCGACCTGACCCGCGGCTCCGAGCACCTCGAAGAGCCTGCGCTGCGCATGATCTCGCTGCATCTGGGACTTGTCGTGGATTCGGATGCGCTACTTGACGAGTGGCGCTCTCAGGACTAATGCATACCTGAAATTACATATAAACAAGAAAACAAGGTGACACAAAATGAAAATCGGCAGAACAGAGAAAATCTGGCTGGCGTCTGTGCTGTTCTTCTGGGTATTCTATAATTTCCCGGGATTTCCCCCCTACGGCAGCGAGACCGCCTGCATCATACACGGTCTGATCAGCTTTGTCGGCACGGTGCTGTCCGTGTATATCGGCTGCAAGCTGACCGAAAAGGAGTATCCTCTGATTGAGGATGAGGAACAGGACGAAACGGCTGAGAATAATACGCCTGCCGCTTCCGAAACGCAAAAAGAATCGGGCAAATAAAGGATAACAGAGAAAATGACAACACAGGGTTTACTTTCAGGCAAAACGGTATGGATCGTTTTTGCAGCATATTTTCTATTTTTGATCGCTATCGCACGCTACACCACATGGAAGGAAAAACGTGACGCTGGCAAGGTCGATCTGCAGGGCGGCCGGTTCAAGTGGCCGGTCATGGTCATGACCTATATCGCCTCCTGCATGAGCGTCTGGGTATTTTTCGCAGGCCCGGGCGCATATTACCGCTACGGACTGGGCTACTTCTTCTCGGAGATGTGCATCTACTCCATGTTCCCGATCATCTGCTACTTCACGATGACCAAGGTATGGCTGGTCAACCAGCAGAAGCACTTCACCACCCCGGCGGATTTCTTCTTCTGCCGCTACAAGTCCAAGGCGCTGACCGTTATCATCGACATTGTTTACATTATCTGCGCCGTGCCGTTTATCTCGGCGGTACTGGTAGCCGGCGGACGCGCGGCTGAGGTGGCCACCGGCGGCGCGGTATCCTCGCAGACGTTTACGCTCATTTGCGGCATTATCATGACGGTATTCGTCATGCTCGGCGGTGTAAAATCCACCGCACTGGCGGATGCTGTACAGGGTTGGTTCTTCATTCTGGCGTTGTGGGCAATTATTTTCGTAACGCTCAAGATCGTATTCAACGGCTCGATCATCGAGGCGTTCCAGACCGTCCGTGTTCAGACGCCGGACTGGTTCTCCTACCCTGGTCCGATCGGTATCTGCACCTATCCGTCGCGCGTCAGCTATCCGCTTGCGTGCGCGTTCGGCTACACGCTGCTGCTGCCGCAGGTCTTTGTGCGCTCGGGCTATTACAGCGCGGGTCTGAAGGACCAGCGTCAGATGGCTTTCCTTGCACCGTTCCTGCAGATCATTGTCTGGGGCGGCACAATGCTCATCGGTCTGGTAGCACTGGCTGCCATGCCGAATCTGACCAGCTCGGAGACCGAACTGGTTATCCCGTATATGTGCAACATCATCGCGGGCACGCACGGTCTGCTCGCGCAGATTTTGATGATCGTGTTCCTCATCGGCGTACTGGCGGTCGGTCTGTCCACCGCAAATGCGCTGCTGATGGTCATGTCCTCTATCATCTACAAGGATCTGCTCGTCGGCATCGGCCACTGCAGGTTCAAGGCCTCCGAGACCTCGGTTATCCGCGTGGTGATTCTGCTGTTCGGTACCGTAACAGTCGCCGTATCGCTCATGCACTGGGAATACGTCTACAATCTGATGATTTTCGCAGACTCCCTGGTCGAATCGCTGTTCCCGGCACTGGTATTCGGCATTTATTGCAAGTGGGCAACCCGAAAAGCCGCTATCACCTCGATTTCGGTCGGTGCGATCATCATCTGCCTGACCTTCTTCGTCTGGGATCTCGGCTATGTGTGGTACGGCACGATTGGTCTGGCGACCGCGTTCGTGCTGATGTATGTGGTCTCCAAGCTGACAAAGGATGACCCGAAGGACAGCGAGGACTTTTACGAGGCGCTTGACTCCGGTCACAGACGCTTCATGCGCATCAAAGCAAAAATCAAGTAACGGCAGGAGGGCGAAATCCCATGATACGATTTACGCTCAATGGCACACAAATTGAAGTACAGGACGGTGAAAACCGCACCCTGCTCGAATATCTCCGCAATGTAAAGTGCATGAAGGGCACAAAAGAAGCCTGCAGCACCGGTCACTGCGGCGCGTGCAGCGTACTGGTGGACGGCAGGCTGACACGCTCGTGCGTGACGCTCATGCACCGATTGGACGGCAAAGCCGTCGAGACCATCGAAAACGCACCGAACGACACCATGCTGCAGGTAATTCAGCACTCGTTTCTTGATGTCGGCGCCGTGCAGTGCGGCTTCTGCACACCGGGAATGGTAATGGCGACAAAGGCGCTGCTGCTGCACCATCCGGCTCCGACCGAGCCGGAAATCTGCGACGGACTGAAAAACAACTACTGCCGCTGCACCGGCTATGTCAAGATTATCGAGGCGGTCAAGCTGGCAGCGGCGCGGCTGCGCGGGGAAGAGCCGGATATTGACAGCTTCCGTAGCTATGAAAGCACGGTTATTGTGGTTGGTGAAAATCAGGTCGTGCCCGAAATCACCGGTTCCGCGGTCGGTAAGTCGGTCTGGGATGTGGACGGCATGGACAAGACCGGCGGCAAACTGAAATTCTGCGACGACCTCACCGCGGAGGACATCGGCGCGGATACCCTGCTGCACGGTGCATTTGTCTGGGCGCCGGCGCCGCACGCAAAGATCAACGCGGTGGACTACTCCGCCGCCGAACAGGCGGAAGGCGTGGTGCGCATCGTGACGGCGGCTGACGTGCCCGGCATGAATAAGGTCGGCACATGGACGCCGGAGCAGCCGGTCTTTTGCACGGATGAGGTGCGGTTTCTCGGTGACCATCTCGCGCTGGTTGTCGCGGATACGGCGGCGCACGCGAGAGCGGCCGCCAAGCTGGTTAAAATCGACTATGAGGAGCTGCCCGGTATCTACACCATGGCGGACGGCTACCGCAAAAACAGCTTCATCGTGCACACCGGCCGCGTCAGCGGCGATGTGGAGCAGGCAAAGCAGCGGACGGACATCGTCAAGCTCAACGTCTCCAAGGATATTGAGCCGCAGGAGCACGCCTGCATGGAGCCTGTTTCGGCCATCGGCATGGTGCAGGACGGCAAAACGATCCTCTATGCCTGCACACAGGCGCCGTTTGAAATCCGCAGTATGCTGGCAAAGATTCTGGACAAGCCGGAGGAGGATATCCGCGTTATCGTCACGCCGCTCGGCGGCGGCTTCGGTAAAAAATGCGACTCATTTCTCGAAGCACCGGCGGTTGTTGCCGCTCATGCCTGCGGCAAGCCGGTCAAGATTACGCTGACGCGCAAGGAGGATTTGATCCTCACCACCAAACGCCACGGCTACCATACGGATTACGAGATCGGCTTTACGCCGGACGGCAAGTTCCAGTATCTGGACTGCCGGATGTTCTCAGACGGCGGACCGTACGAGTGCGAAAGCTACGGCACGCTGATGACCGGCGCGCTGATGAGCGGCGGCCCGTACATCATTCCCAATGTCAAGGTGGAAGGCTCGGCGATCCGCAACAATAATCTGCAGGGCGGCGCGTTTCGCGGCTACGGCATCAATCAGGCGGCGATTTCGATTGAGACCGCGATGGATATGATGGCGGAAAAGCTGGGTATCGACCCGTTTGAACTGCGCCGGCGCAATGCCGTCTATCCGGGTGCGACCTCGGTCGGCGGTGAGGTGCTCAAATACAGCATGGGTATGATGGATACCATCAATCAATGCGAAAAAAGCCTGAAAAAAGTGCTCAAAGAGTACGAAGGCCAGTATCCCAAGGGCAGCAAGGTGCTTGGATGGGGCATGGCCTCGGGATTTAAGAATGTCGGCATCGGCAAGGGTATTTTCACCGATGACGGCGCGTGCAAGCTGATTCTGCAGGGCGACGGCCGCCTGCATATGATCGTTTCCGGCACGGATATGGGACAGGGCTTCCGTACAGCCATGACGCAGATCGCGGCGGAAACGCTCGGCATGGATATCGCGGATATTTACATCACCAACGGCGACACCGAGCTGACCATCCCGACCGGCGAGTCGGTTTCCGAGCGTCAGACGCTGTGCGGCGGCCGTGCGGTATATGAGGCGTGCGTCAAGCTCAAGCAGGATTTAGACAGCCGTCCGTGGCGGCCGGGCGAGGAACGCCGCGCGGAATACTATTATGCATCCGACCCGTGCTTCGCCATCGGCGATTTTGAGGGCGCGAAAAAGCGCGGTGCAAAATACCGCAACTTTCCGGCATATGCGTATGCCACGCAGGCCGCTATCGTCGAGGTGGACAAGGAGACCGGCAAGGTTCGTCTGCTCAAAATCATCGCGGCACACGATGTCGGCCGCGCCATCAATCCGCATATCATCGAGGGACAGATGCACGGCTCCTGCTCGATGGGACAGGGCTACGCACTGACCGAGGGTTATCCGACAAGGAACGGCTATCCGGTCAAGACGCTGTACCGCCAGCTGGGTCTGCCGCGTGCCGAGGATACGCCGGATTACGAGATTATTTTAATCGAGGACCCGGAACCGCAGGGTCCGTTCGGTGCCAAGGGCATTTCCGAGGTTGCGACCGTGCCCGTCACACCGGCGATTATCAATGCCGTGTCGCGTGCCATCGGCGTGCGCATCAATAAGGTTCCTGCGTCGCCCGAGGTCGTGCTCGAGGCCATCCGCACCGGCAAGTGCGAGGTGCCGACCATGGAGCAGCAGCTTCAGGCGCTCAAGAAGGATTGCGAATGTCACCGTCCATCGGACGGTGTTCAGTAAAATTGTCATTGTTGACAATGACAGTCGAAACAGCATCACCACCCATAGCGCAAAGACCCGGAATCTTTCTTCAGAAGATTCCGGGTCTTTGCCGTTTTCACTTATTTTCCGTCTGTTTTTTTACCGCCTCTGCGATTTTGCGGTACTCCGGCACGTCCACGCCGTACTGCTCTGCCAGACGCACAACCTGATAAATCAGACCATCCACCTCGGACTGCTTGCCGGCTTCCATATCGCGCTGCATAGAGGTAGACGCAGTCGGTGCAAGTGCGTCCAGAATGCGCAGGTTGCGCTCGACCAGCTCCCCCGGCCTGTTCTCCAGTGGAATACCCATCTTGTCCGCCAGCGCAACGACCTCTTTCATCAGGCGTACAAAGCTGTCGCGCACCTCGCCCGGATGCTGCATTTCCGCAGCTTTCGCGTGATAATACTGTCCGCAGGCCGCATTCGGCGACACATACGCAAATTTGAGCAGCGTGTCGCGCTCGACATACGGAGAATAAACCGGGTCGATTCCGGCGTTTTTGAGGTCAGTCTCGACCTGCTGCAGCACCGGATGATCGGTCTTGTGGCTCGGCAGTCCGTACACGATACGGCAGATCGCACCGTGCTTCTGAATGACGCCCGGCGCAATCCTGTTGGCCGAAATGTAGATGCAGCCGTCCGTGACGAGCAGCTCAGGCAGCTCCGCCTGCAGGGCACGGCCCGTGCCGTAGATGTTGAGCACCGGAATAACTACCGCGTCCCTGCCTGCTGCCTTGCGGATGAACGGCACGGTATCCGCAAGAGAGTATCCCTTGACACACACGAAAATCACATCCGGCGCGGGAGCGCCCTGCTCCCTCGCGGCAAGAAAGCCGTCCATGTCGATTGCCTTGACTGGAATGCTCTCGCGCTCATTTTCTCCGGATACAAGCGTCAAGCCGTGCTCCTGCAGGACCGCAAGATGCTTTCCGCGTGCAATAAGCGTGGTATCCGCACCGGATTTGCTCAAATACGCGCCTACCGGTCCGCCAACGCCACCGGCACCGATAATCATATAACGCAGCTTCATCCTCTGTTCCTCCGATTGCTTTTTCTGCATTATAGCACAAAATCGGCAATGTATCCACAAGTCTGTGGATATCTCTGTGAAGCGCGTGATTCTCCGCTTCTGTCATTGCATCTGTTCCCTTTTCACGATATAATGATTTTATATATTCTCACCCGTCTAATTTGTTCGACAAAATTCGACAGCCTGCAAGGAGGTCATTGCACATGGCTGGCAACCCCAAAAAGAAAAGCACCGGCATCGTCAACGCCGCCATTGGCGCGCTGGCAGTCGTGCTGGCTATATTGATTGTCTGGATGATGAACCTCGTTTCCGGTATTCAGGGCACCGCGCGTATCATCAACTACGCCGGACTCGTGCGCGGCAAGACCCAGCGTATCGTCAAGCTGGAAATCTCCGGTCAGCCGCAGGACGGCATGATCGCAGATATTGACGCGTTTATCGACGGACTGCGCTTCGGCAGCGACGAGCTCAGCCTCGTGCGGCTGAACGATGACGCCTTCCAAAGCAAAATGCAGGAGCTGGATGACTATTTTCAAGCACTCAAGCAGGAGATCGGCCGCGTGCGCGCAGTCGGCTCAAATAACACGGACATCATTCCCATCAGCGAAACCTTTTTCGGCATCTGCGACGACGCGACCGGTCTGGCAGAGGCGTACTCACAGCGCAAGGCAACCTCGCTTTCCGCTCTGGAGAAGTACATCACAGCGGATATCGTTGTGCTCATGCTGCTGATCGGCTACCAGCTGTTTCAGGCGCTGCGCACGGCTGCGATGAACCGCGCTCTGCAGCATAAGGTCTATCTGGATGCCGCGACCGGTCTCCCCAACAAGAACAGGTGCGAGGAGCTGCTCGACGATCCGACGCCGCCTGCACCCGAAACCGGTGTGTGCAGCTTTGACCTGAATAATCTGCGCCGCATCAACAACAGCATGGGCCATGAGACCGGTGACGCATACATCCGACGGTTTGCGGTCGCGCTGCGTGCGGCCATGCCCGAGGAGCATTTTGTTGGCCGCACAGGCGGCGATGAGTTTCTCGCGGTAACGCACGGACTGGATGCCGATGCGCTGCAGAAATTGCTCTCCCATGTCCGTAAACAGCTCGCGGAGGAGTCCCAACACCACCCGGATATGCCGCTCAGCTATGCAGTCGGCTTTGCGCTTGCATCGGACAACCCGGACAGCAATATGCGCGATCTGTTTGACTTTGCGGACAAAAACATGTACATCAACAAAAACCACGTCAAGCGCGAGGAAGCCGCCGCCGAAAAGCGGCTGGATTTTCAGCTGTTGAAGCAGGTCAACCGCCTGCACCGCAGCTTTTCCGACTGCCTGTACTGCGATGCGCGTCTGGACACCTACCGCACTATCCGCGCGTGCGAAAACTTTTTTCTGGCATCGGACGGCAGCTACACCGGCGCCGTTGAGCAGATTGCCGAGGAACAGGCTGCTAAAAGCGAGCGCAGCCGCGTCCGTTCTGCGCTGCAGCTTGACGTGCTGCAGCGCGACCTGCACAGCGCAGAGGATACCCTCGAACTGCAGTACAACGCGGCCGAGGAAAGCCGCTACAGCCGTTTGACCGTTCTTCCGATTGACTGGGACAAAAACGGCAGGCTGCATCATTTCATCCTCGCATTCGAGACCATTCGGCTGAACGCCGACCAAGCCATCGACCCGAAGGAGCAGCTGACGCTGTACTACGAGCAGCTAAAGCAGTCTATCCTTGAGAACGACAGCTATGTGGACGCGCTGCTCGATATGGCAGGCACAATCTACACGGTAAACCTCACGCGCGACACCCTCGAGCGCAACATTTCACCTGCCGGCAAGAGCGATTCGGACCGGGCGCTGTTCCTCGACTACCCGCTTCCCTGCGCCTACCGCGACTACTGCGACGAGTACCGCAAGCGCGTCACACCGGCAACACTCGGCAGCTACCGCACGGCAGATACCAGTGCCCGTCTGCTCAAGCGCTTTGCCGCCGGTGAAAAACACATCACGGTGGAGTACTGCGTGCAGGAGGATGACGGCGCTATCCGCTGGGTACAGAAAACCGTGCTGATGACACAGACCACCGTGTTTGATCCGGAAATCAATGCCGAAACACCGATGGTCACGGCGATTATCCTGCTGCAGGATACCTCGCAGATGCACGCCCGCGACGAGCAGGAGAACGCCCGTCTGCAGGCCGCCTTCGATGAAATGCGCATTGCGAACCGCACCAAAACCGAATTTCTCTCGCGCATGAGTCACGATATCCGCACACCGCTCAACGGCATTATCGGTCTGCTGCAGGTGGACGAAACCCACTTTGATGACAAGGCGCTGCTGCTGGAAAATCACAAAAAAATGCAGATTTCCGCCAATCACCTGCTGTCGCTCATCAACGATGTGCTGCAGATGAGCAAGCTGGAGGAGGGCACGACAGTCCTCACGCATGAGCGCATCAGTCTGGTGGAGCTGACCCGCGATATCATTACCATTATCGTCGGCCGCGCCGAAGAAGCCGGCATTGAGTGGGAGTACGAAAAGGACAAATGCATCATTCCGTACCCGTATATTTACGGCAGTCCGCTGCATCTGCGGCAGATTTTCCTCAATATTTACAGCAACTGCATTAAATACAACCGTCCCGGCGGTAAAATCACCACCCGTACGGACTCGCTCGGTGAACAGGACGGCAAATGCATCTACCGCTGGACGATTTCGGATACGGGTATCGGCATGAGTCCGGACTTTGTTGACCATATTTTTGAACCGTTCACGCAGGAAAAGCAGGACGCGCGCAGCTATTATCACGGCACCGGTCTCGGCATGACCATCACCAAGGAGCTTGTCGACCGGATGGGCGGCTCGATTGCGGTCACGAGTCAGCTTGGCGTCGGCTCCACCTTCGTGATCACCCTGCCGTTTGAAATTGCACCGTCTCCCGAGCAGACACCGGACGCACATGCCGCGCCGGATATCAGCATTGCAGGCTGCAGGCTGCTGCTCGTCGAGGACAATGCCCTCAACGCCGAAATCGCACAGATCCTGCTGACCGACGAGGGAGCAACCGTAACCGTCGTCACGGACGGCAAACAGGCTGTGGAAATCGTGCAGAACAATCCGCCGGACACCTTCGACGCGGTTCTCATGGATATAATGATGCCTGTGATGAACGGCATTGACGCTGCGAAGACCATTCGCTCGCTCAACCGCCCGGACGCGAAAACGCTGCCCATCATCGCCATGACCGCAAATGCCTTTTACGAGGATGCACAGAAGTGCCTCGCCGCAGGCATGAATGCCCATCTGGCAAAGCCGCTGCAGATAAAGAAGGTCAAGCAGACGATTGCCGAATGGGTGAAAAATAACCGATCTGCAAAAAAGGACGCGTAAAGCGTCCTCAGTCTGTCGAAAAGTCATATAGTCAGCATTTTTCAGCATTTCGCGCGGCAGCGCGCATGAAATAGCATTTGCTCTGCAAATGCTCAAAAAAGGGGAGCATGTATCACCCTTTTTAAACTTCTGGAGGGAGAAAGTTTCTGTATAGGAACTTTCGGACGACTTTGGAACGGCCCACGGTCCGTTCCTGCTTGTCGGCGAAACTGTAGTTTCGCGACAGCCTCAAAGGACGCGTAAAGCGTCCTTTTTCATTCTACTTTCATTCTACGGCTAACGCATCCTCGCTGATTACCGCCCGAATCCCCCATGACGGCACCTTATCCGGATAGGCTTCGCCTTCGAGCATGACGAATGCCGCATCGTACTTCGGACGTTTTTTCGGGTAAATGCCGAGTCCGTCCGTGAAGTACAGCAGGCCGCGCAGATGGCGGAACGCGCCTTCGGCGTTTAAGCGGTCAACGTGCTCGAAAACCGGACGAAAATCGGTCGCAGACTGACCGATCAGTTCAAAATGCTCCATATATTCCGCGAGTTCCCGCGCATTTGTCACCTTTTTGTCCGAGCGCAGCTGATCGTCGCACTGCAGAATACGCAGGTTGAAATGCCGGAAAAAGCTGGTGTTCTCCTGCAAAAGCTCATAGGTGCGGCTGAGGAACGCGCGCACGAGTTCACCGGAGGTGGACATCGAGGTATCGATAGCGATGACGAAATCCTCGATTTTCCGCACCTCCCGCGTTTCTAACGGCTCGATAAGCGGCATATTTCCGAAATGACGCAACCCGTAGGCGTAGTAGCCGTAGTCGAACGAATCCGCATCCACCGAGACCTCCTCCCGCAGAGCGGCAAACCGGCGCAGGAACGCGCGGAAATCAGTCGTTTTGCGGGTGGAAACGGCAAGCTGCTCCCGCACAGCCTGACCGCCTTCCGCCTTGTTCGCGAAAACCGTCTCCATCGCGGTCTGCGTGCGCTCGGCCTGCTGCTGCCAGCGGCGCTCCTGCTGATCGTCGTCCTCCTTGTACCACAGCGTGTGCTCGTCTGTCGCAAACACGCGCGTGAGCGTGGCACAGTCGTACGAATTCAGCCGCGTGCGGCGAAAGTGGCGATAGACCGCCTCAGCCGTCAGGACCGGCAGCTCGTCCTGCAGTTCGCGGTAGATATTCTGCCGCCGAACTGACACCTTTTCCGCCTGCAGGCAGCGGTAATCCAGTGAATCCAGCATGCTTTCGACCGCAATATCGCACGAAAGATCCCACAAGTCGGCATCGCGTCCGCGTGTCTTGCCGGGATGGCGCAGCAGACAGTGGAACAGCGTGTGCAGATAGGCGCGGTTGACGTTCGCGCGGGAGCGCTCGTACTGCTGCGCCAGCCAGGCACCGCTGAAAAACAGCACGCGCGTGTCGGTAGCGAGCGTGGGTGTATCGTAACCGTCTGCCGCAGGCAGCGCCGCCAGCGCGGAATCGAGGAACGGCAGGTTCATGTACAGTTCGGTGCGGGCGGAAAACAGGATTTCGCGCCCGATAGAAGTCCAGCGGGAGGACTGCGACATAGAAAACATCACCTCACAGGTTCATCTTGCATCGTAGGGCGGGGTGCGCTACGGATTTATTGATAACTTCTATATATTTATATCATAATTCAAACGATTTGGCGCGTCCCTTGGACTGCGTTTTGCCGGCGGCTGACAGCAGAACGGACAGCGCTGCCGTCTGCTCTGCTTCGCGGGCAGACGTGCACGCGGCATCCACATCGGCGGCAGAGAGCACACCGAGCGACAGCAGGAAGGTCAAGGCAGCGGTCTCGCCTGCCTTGGCGCAGGACTGCGCCAGATTGCCGCCGTGTGTGCGTAAAACCGCGAGATATTCCGCTTTTGCGGCATCCGAGAGCACAAACGGTACGGCAAGCCGCCGCACGGCTACGCGTGCCGCGACCGAAAAATCGTGCCGCTCGAGCAGTTCGCTCAGGGCAGCATCATACTGCCGAAAATTCAGCACACCGCCGTCAAAGCACTGGCGGTAGCTGTATCCTGCACCGTGAATGCGCCGCTGAAAAATATGCGCCGGACTGAGATCCTCCAGTTCCTCGACGTACTCGGGGAACAGCAGCCGCGCGTGCTCATCAAACCGCACATCGAGTTCTCCGGCGTACTCGCCGAGCAGCCTGGGCAGGCAGGTCGGCGCGGGCGGTGCGGCGTGCAGGATGACTTCGCGCAGGCTCATGCAGTTCATCAGCGCACCACCGCCGAACTCGCTCACCGATCCGGTCAGTTCGATACGTTCGAGACTGCGGCAGTTGTAAAACGCGTAGCTTCCGACGCTTTTCGCGTCCTTTGGGAGCGTAACCGTGCGGATAGCCGCCGCATTGTGCTTCGGCTCCGTGCCGCCGCAGGTGATACGGACAGCGAACGTGTCCTTGCCTGTCAGATCGGGGGCCCGCTCGCTGAGTACATACGCGCCGACCTCGGTAACAGGCACACCGTCTATCTCATCCGGCAGACGCACAATATCGTCCTGCGTTTCGCACCGCAAAAGCGCAATGCCGCCGCTCGCACTCCGCGAACAGGTCAGCCGCAGTTCGTTTTCGCCCTCGATCACCCGCATTTGCACTCATGTCCTTTCTGCTTTTTCATTCTGCTACCCATTATAGCACAGTGTGCAGAAAAAGACGATACTGCGGCCTTCATTCTCATGATAATAATTTATATCAGAAATAATATATTGTTTTTCGCAAATTACGCTTGACAATCCTCTGTTTTGCGAATATACTGTGACCATACCAAGTAAACCAACACAAACCAATGACGAAGACGAGTAGCAGGGAGACCAAACCTCCAAGAGAGCCGCAGGCGGTGTGATTGCGGCAGGCAAGGACCGTGTGAATGGACTTCAGCAGGGCAAGGCGAACGGCTTCGGCCAAGTAACTGCGACGGGGACTCCGCCCGTTATCAGGGGAGCGCGCATTGTTTGATGTGTGAGCAGAGTGGACGCAGTTTGCGTCAATCTGGGTGGTACCGCAAGAGCGTATTCGCTCCTGTCCCAAGAGAAATCTGGGACAGGAGTTTTTTATTTTGTAAAACCGAGTTGAGAGTGGTGAATGAAGATATTCACCATCTCTCCACTCTATCTGAAATTTGCAAAGGAGCAATCACCATGGCTAAGATCCCCCACAGACTTTATTTGACCGAAGACCAGATGCCCAAGCAGTGGTACAACCTGCGGGCGGACATGAAGGAAAAGCCGGACCCGCTGATTCATCCGGGCACGCATCAGCCGCTGCCGGAAGAAGCGCTGTACCCCATCTTCTGCCAAAAGCTGGCGCACCAGGAGCTGGACAACGACACCCGCTACATTGATATTCCCGAGCCGGTGCTCGATATGTATAAGCTGTACCGTCCGTCTCCGCTGTGCCGCGCGTACAATCTGGAGAAAGCGCTGGACACCCCGGCTAAGATTTACTACAAGTTTGAGGGTAACAACACCTCCGGCAGCCACAAGCTGAATTCCGCGATCGCGCAGGCGTACTATGCCAAGGAGCAGGGTCTCAAGGGTCTTACCACCGAAACCGGTGCCGGTCAGTGGGGTACTGCACTCTCCGAGGCATGCGCATATTTCGGACTGGATTTGAAGGTATTCATGGTTAAGGTCTCCTACGAGCAGAAGCCGTTCCGCAAGGCCATCATGCAAACCTTTGACGCAAATGTAACGCCGTCTCCGTCCAATACGACCGAGGCAGGCCGCGCTATTCTGGCACACGATCCGACCACCGGCGGCTCACTCGGCTGTGCGATTTCTGAGGCCGTTGAAGTGGCTACTACACACGAGGGCTACCGCTATGTACTCGGCTCCGTGCTCAATCAGGTGTTGCTGCACCAGTCCATCATCGGTCTGGAGAGCAAGCAGGCTATGGAGATGCTCGACGAGTATCCGGATATCGTGATCGGCTGTGCCGGCGGCGGCTCCAACCTCGGCGGCCTGATCTCCCCGTTCATGCAGGATAAACTGCTCGGCAAGGCTGACCCGCGCATCATTGCGGTTGAGCCTGCGTCCTGCCCGTCCTTCACGCGCGGCAAGTACGTTTACGATTTCTGCGATACCGGCCACGTTACGCCGCTGGCCCGCATGTACACGCTCGGCAACGGCTTCATGCCCGCGCCCAACCACGCAGGCGGCCTGCGCTACCACGGCATGAGCCCGATCCTCTCCAAGCTGTACCACGACGGTTATATGGAGGCGGTTTCGGTCAAGCAGACCGATGTATTCGACGCAGCGGTTCAGTTTGCCAAGGTGGAGACCATTCTTCCGGCGCCGGAGTCCAGCCACGCCATCCGCGCCGCAATCGACGAAGCGCTCAAGTGCAAGGAGACCGGCGAAGCTAAGACCATCCTGTTCGGTCTGACCGGTACCGGCTACTTTGATATGGCAGCATACGAGGCATATCATAACGGCACCATGCGCAACCACGTTCCCACCGATGAAGAGCTGCAGGTCGGCTTCGATACCATTCCGCCGCAGGAATAAAACGCAATATAAGGTATATGGCAGACCTCCAACTTCTCTGCTGTATATAGCCGCCTGTTCCCCCACAGGCGGCTTTGTTTTGCCGAAAACAGGTTTCCGAAAAAACTTTCAAAAAATCTGAAAATAATTGTTGACATTAGGTCCCACCCATGATATTATAATAAGGCAGTCAGCGAGAGCGACAAAGCGAAACGCCGACAGCAAAAGAAAATAGATCGTGTATGCGCCAGTAGCTCAGCTGGATAGAGTGTTTGGCTACGAACCAAAAGGTCGGGGGTTCGAATCCCTTCTGGCGTACCAGATCAACCGGTTATTTCGTTTGAAATAACCGGTTTTTCTTATTTTCTGATACATTTAAGGCAACGCCGCAATACCATGACCGGTATGGCAGATGATTTTGAACACTGTAATTTATCCAAATGAATCGTTTCTTCTTTACAAACCTAAAAAAGAGATGGCTGAAGCATTTTTTGCTTCCATCATCTCTTTTTCTTTATGTAACTTCTCGTATATCGTGTTGTGCTTGACACCTGCACGTTCTTTGACACCAATCACATCTTCGGCGTACTCACCGAAGATTTTGCGGTTGTCGATCTCGTAACCCTGTCGAATTTTTCTATATTCTTCAAATGTACCTTGGCTACGGATCCACATTTCAATGCCTGTACCAAATATCTCAGCAGAAACATCCCATCCTCCATCCGAAGACGTTTTGACCTCAGTCGTTCCCCTTTTCGGAGCTGTCGCCGGTCTCTGGTCTGCACCAGATCAGGAAGTAAGGGAACGGCAGAAGTTCAAAAAGGAAAGAAAAATAAAAGGACGTACCATGAAAGTACGCCCCTTCCCTTATTCTGCTTCCTGCAGATAATATCCGATGCCTCGCTCGGAGATCAGCTCGGCCTTCGAGCCGACCGCACGCAGCTTGCGGCGCACAAGTGTCAAATAAACCTCGATGTTATTGTAGGTCGCGTCCCTGCCTGCTCCCCAGACCTTCTGGTGCAGCATTTCACGCGGCAGCACCTGTCCCGGTTCCCGCAGGAACATCTCTACAAGCTGCAGCTCCTTGCCGGACAGACGGACTTCGCCGTCATTGCTCGACAGCACACAACGGCCGCGGTCGAGCGTCAGATCGCCGGCGGTCAGGATTTCACTCTGCATCATTCTTGGCCGACGTGCCAGTGCATTGACATGCGCCAGAATCTCATCGCTCTGGCACGGACGCATGAGTACATTGTCCGCACCCGCATTCAGAATACGGATACGCGCCCGCGCGGTCGTGTGACCTGCCATGACGAGCAACGGTGTCATATCACCGCTTTCGCGCAGGGAGTGCACCGCGTCGATGGTCTTCTCATCCAGCTTAGTGGCATTGTACACGATTACATCATATATATTCTCCGAAATATCAAGCGTGTCGCTCTCCGGCTGCTGATCATACAGAATATGTTCATGCTTGAAAGTGGCGAACAGGCGCTCGTCCTGCTCTGCATTGATTAACAAAATACGCATGAGAACATCTCCTCCTATCGGTGTAACCATTGTGCCGAACTTGTGTGGATTTTTTGTGTATAGCTTATGGATAAATTGTTAAATTGATTCTTTTTCATCAAGCCGCCGTCAAGCGATGCGGCAACCGATTTTCAACATTCACGGAATATAAAAAAGGGAGAAAACAGCGTTTTCTCCCTTTTTTACAATTTACAGAACGATAAGCTGCTTGGGTGCATCGGTCAGATCAATGCAGCCGTCCTCGATGACGTACAGCATATCCTCAATACGCACGCCGAACCTGCCCGGCAAATAAATGCCCGGCTCTGCGGTGACGATACTGCCTGCCGGCAGCGGCGCTTCTCCGCGCGGAGAGGCAACCGGAGCCTCGTGGATCTCCAGTCCTACACCATGACCAAAGCCGTGGCCGAAGGCATCACCGTAGCCTGCCGCCTCGATAATCTTACGGCCTGCCGCATCGACGTCCCGCCCGGTCACACCGGCCTTGCAGGCGGCAATGCCGGCAAGCTGTGCGTTCAGCACCGTGTCGTACACGGTCTGCATCTCGTCGGTGACATGACCGACCGCGACCGTGCGCGTCATATCCGAGCAGTAGCCGTCGTAAATGCAGCCGAAGTCCATCGTCACGAAATCGCCCGCTTGGATGGTCTTTTCACCCGGTACACCATGCGGCTTGGAGCTGTTTGCACCCGAAACGACGATCGGATCAAACGACATGTTCTCCGCGCCATAGTGCAGCATGAGGTAGGTCAGCCGTGCCGCGATCTCCTTCTCGGTCACGCCGATCTTGATGTCGTTCAGCACCTCCTCAAGCGCCTGCTCAGCGATGCGCTGTGCCGCGACGATCTTCTCAACCTCGTCCTCTTCCTTGCACATGCGCAGCTGCTCCACACCGTCCTCGAGACGGACAGCTGTCGCGTGCAGTGCCGTGCCCCACGACATGAACTCCGCATAGGTAAGCGTTTTGTCCTCGAGAGCGACCTTTTTTGCGCCGTCCTCGTCGAGCAGCTCATTGATGAGCGCAGAATAACTCTGCCCCGCCTTGATCTCGCGCACCTCAAAATCCTTGATGGCCGCGTGTGCCGCTTCAACATAACGGAAATCCGTGAAGAATACCGCCTGCTTAGCTGACAGATACACTGCGCCCGCCGTCGAGTGAAAGCCCGTGGCGTAGCGGCGGCTGATCTCGCTGGTCAGCACCAGCGCGTCATACGGCTGCTCAAGCAGCATGGCACGCAGTTCGTTTCTTTTCATGGTAATCGCCTCTTAAATATTAGCCGATGATGGATTTTACCGCATCCACGGCGAGCAGATAACTGTGCTTGCCGAAGCCTGCAATGACGCCTGCGCACACCGGTCCGATGACCGACTTGTGGCGGAATTCCTCGCGCGCGTGCACGTTGGACATATGTACCTCCACGCAGGGCAGGCGCACAGCCGCAATCGCATCGCGGATGGCGTAGCTGTAGTGCGTGTACGCACCGGCGTTCATGATGATCGCATCGCAGTCCTCACGAGCCGCGTGAATGCGGTCGATCAGCGCACCCTCGGAGTTGGACTGGAATACCGCGCATTCCATCCCCAGACGTTCGCACTTCTGTACAACCTCCGCATTGATGGATGCCAGCGTGTTCGAACCATAAATGCCCGGTTCGCGCTGACCGGTTAGGTTCAGGTTAGGACCGTGGATCAATAATACCTTCTTCATACGTTTATACCCCTTTGCATAGTTCTACAAAGCGTCTCCGTAGGGCAAATGTCCTACTTTTTACTTTTCTGCCTGAGCCATAAAGCACTGCTTCATGGCGAGTGCGTCCTCCGCCTGCGTTCCGGCGGATTCGCAGATAAACGTCGGTGCGTAGCCGCGTGCGGCGGTTTCCTCCGCGACCGGCGTGAAATCCGGACCGTATACCGTATCCGCGAACGTCAAATGGCGCACCTCGCCCTTATCGTTATACTCGATATGAGAGAAGTGGGCGTGCAGCTTGGCGGTACGCTCATGACCGATGGTATTTTCCATCAGGTCGAACAGCGCTTTCACTTCCTCACGGGTGTTCATGTGCCCGCCCGTGCGGCAGTTGAGATGACCGAAGTCGATGCACGGCAGCAGGCGGTCATCGGCAGCCACCAGCTCGCAGACCTCCTCGGCGGTGCCGAGCACGCTCTTTTTGCCCATGGTTTCCAGACAGACCGTGCAGCCGGTCAGGTGGGCCTCCTCCAGCGCACGCAGAATATTTTTTACGTTTTCGTGCGAGTTGCGCATAGCGCGGTCACGGGTCAGCTTGCCCTGACCGCCGCAGTGCACGACCATGCGCGTTGCGCCAAGCGGCACGGCCAGCCGCGCGGTCTCCAGCACATAGCCGACGTTTTTCTCCATGCGCTCGCTCTCCTCGGACGAGAGATTGATGAAATACGGCGCATGAATGCTCATCTGAATGCCGTGCTGCTCGGCTGCCGCACCAATTTTGAGGGCGGTCTCCTCGCCGCAGCGCACGCCGCGTCCGCACTGATACTCAAACGCGGTCAGTCCCATCTGTTCGAGCCATGCAGGCGCATCCTCGCTTTTCTTGAAGCCTGCGGCGGCAAACGACTCCGAGTTGCCCGCAGGACCGAATTTCGGCTCAGCCATGATGTGCTCTCGCCTCCATTCTGCGCCGTCCGCGCGCGATAAAACCGCGCTCAAGCTGATAGCGCACATTGATCCAGAAGAACCGGCGGTCGAGTGTTTCGACATAGCAGGTCAGCGCGCCCGCGCGGTTGCCGCCGAACACGTCGGTGAAAATCTGGTCGCCGATGACGGCAATCTCGCGCATGGACAGGCCAAGCCGGTTTGCCGCCTTGCGGAAGCCGCGCGAAAACGGCTTTCCGGCATGGCTGATATAGCCCACACCAAGCGGCTCGCAGAACTTTCCTACCCGCTCGGGATGGTTGTTGGAGAACACCAGTACGGCAATACCGGCGTTTTTCAGCCGGTCAACGAAGGTGTGCAGCGTATCGGGCGGCAGAGCGGCCTTGTGGGATGCCATTGTGCCGTCCAGATCGACCAGCACGCCGCGTACGCCGTGGGCAGTCAGCACCTCCGGCGTAATATCGTAAATCGAATCAAATACATAATCGGGAATCAGTTTGCTCATTCATACACTCCTGTTAATACCCGTATTCTAATTTAGCGTAATGCTACATATAGTGTAATGGAATTTATTCAAAAAGTCCAGAAAAGAAGCTGTTGCAAAACTACAGTTTTGCCGACAGAAGGAACGGACCGCGGGCCGTTCCAACGTATTTCTATCATCAAGGAGTTGACGATTATGGTCTACACAAAAAACCTTATTCTGGTATGTACCGGACGCGACACAACGAAAGCCGCTTTGCTCGGCATGCCGGTTTTGCAGCTTTGTCTTGGCATTTCGCAGTCCGGGGCGCTGCAGCGGCTCAAGGTGTCCGCGGTGCAGCGGCACTGCCTGCTCGGCGTGACCGACCCGCCGCAGGCTATCAACTTCTGCAGCGCCGAGCGCATTGCTGCCGATCTGGTTTTCGAGGCGCGGCGCACGGAAGCGCCCGGCGTATTCGCGGATTTTGAGCACGACACGCCGCTGAACCGCCGCCTGCTGGCCGCATTCGACGAAGCACTGTACGATGCGGATATTCCACTGTATGTGCCGCTCGAGTGCGGACGCACGCTGTCGCACGCGATACTCACGGTCTCCACCGCGATTTCGGGCGGCAGTCTGACCGAGTACATTTCCTCCCTGCAGGGCATTTACAGCGCTGCGCGGATTGCCGCGTTTCTGCAGCCGGTTTCGCAGGATTTCACCCTGCCATCACCCACGCCGAACGGCATTTCACTCAGTGCCGCAGCAAGAGCCGCGCTGCTCGCGCAGACCGGCGCACAGCCGTTCTTTTCGCGCGAGCTGTGCGCGAAATACTTCACCTACATGAATGCAGACGGACAGGCACACTTTGTCCTGTACGACGATGATTCCACGCTGGCAGCCAAGCTGGCACAGCTGGCGGGCTGCGGCGTGCAGAACGTGTTCGCGCTGTTTCCGGATGCGGCAGGGCTGCTGAAGCCGCAGACTTAATCCGTCGTGATATGCGCGGTCGCGGCGCGTGTCAGCTTGATGAGATCCGCCGGTGCACATTCGATCTGGAAGCCGATCTTGCCCGCAGAGACCATCACAGTCGGGACATTGTTCACGCTCTCGTCAAACACGGTCGGGAACGCCTTCTTCATGCCCACCGGCGAGCAGCCGCCGCGTACATAGCCGGTAAGGCCCAACAGCTCCTTGACATGCACCATCTCGACCGACTTTTCGCCTGCCGCCTTGGCTGCTTTTTTCAGGTCAAGCTCCTTTGCGACCGGAATAACGAATACATGAAAGCCGCCCGATTTGCCTCGTGCAACCAGCGTCTTGAAGACCTGATCGGGGTTCTGACCGAGCAGTTCCGCAACCGAAACACCGTCTACGGCGTCCTTGCCGTGCGGGTATTCGTGCGGCTTATAGGCGATCTTGTGCTGCTCGAGCACACGCATTACATTTGTTTTATCCGAAGCCATATTGTTCGCTCCTATCTGCAATTTATACAAATATTATAGACTTCACTTGTGCGATATGCAAGGGAATATCGGAATTGAAAATTGAGAATGAAGAATGGAAAATTATCGCGGCGGTTGAATCAATACGTCGTTTGTAAATTCATTTGCACACGCATACCCGCAGGGGCGAACCGTGTTCGCCCAAGTCATCGTTAAATGGGTGCGGGAGCACACTGTGCTCCCCTACGGGGTAGACTGTACAGACATTGGACAACTGCGGTACCCATTTTGCCCGCCATTCATTCTCCATCCTCCATTATCCATTCTCAATTCAAAAAGGGAACCGATTTCGGTTCCCTTTTTGCTTACTGCTGCGGATTTTTCTTATGGAAGTTAAACTTCGGCAGCTTGATTTTCTTAAACAGGCCGGAAAGGCGGGAAGCGACGCTGTCGGTCAGCGAATAGTAAACCGGAGTGATGAACAGCGTTGCAATGGTGGAGATAACCATACCGGTCATCATGACAACACCCATCGGCTTCATCATCTCAGAGCCTTCGCCGCTCGAGCATACCATCGGCACAAGGCCGAGGATAGTGGTCATAGCGGTCATCAGCACCGGACGGACACGGCGCGGACATGCGTTCAGGATAGCCGTATTCTTATCCTCACCGCGCTGACGGCGCTGCAGGGTATAGTCGATCAGCACGATAGACGAGTTGACGACTGTACCGGCCAGAATGATAACACCGAGCAGTGCGACCATGGAAACATGATTTCCGGTCGGCCACAGCAGGATCATCGAGCCAAGCAGACCGATCGGCAGGATCAGCATGATTGCAATCGGCAGCGAGAACGAGTTGAACTGCGTTGCCAGAATGAAATATACCAGCAGGATTGCCACCGCAAGGGCCAGCATCAGCGTGCCGGTGGTCTCCGCGATCTGTGAAGCAGCGGTATCGCCTTCGCCGACCTCTACGCCGTCCGGCAGCTCGTACTTGGCAACAATGTCGTCAACGGCTGCCTTAATGGCATTGCTGTCACCGGATTCGCTTTCACCGGTGATGGTTACGGTCTCCTTCTGGTTCTTGCGCACGATGGACTGCGGACTGAGCTCGGTGTAGACATCCGCCACCATGGACAGCGGTACGGTGCCGCCGGTCATGGTCGGAATCTGCATGGAGCGCAGTGCGTCCAGACTGGTTGCTACATCCTCGTCGCCGGCAACGGTAACGTCGTATTCCTCACCGTTCATGCGGAGCGTGGTTGCGGTCGAGCCGGTCAGCTCACCACGAACCAGACCGCCAATGGTGGCCGCATTCAGACCGAAGCGAGACGCATTCTCGCGGTTGATCTTAACGGCAACACGCGGGGTCTGCTCGCCTGCCGAGGACTCAACATTGATGGCATCCGGCAGGGCGCTGATCTGGTTTGCCAGATCGTCTGCCGTCTCAGCCAGCTGGTCGTAGTCATCGCCGGTCAGCTCAACGCTGATGTCCGAATCCGTGGACATCGACATGGTGCTGCTGGTCGAAACCGTCAGTTCACAGCCTGCAATATCCTGCAGGTCATGGCGCAGCTGCTTGGCGATATCCGCTGACGAGCGGTCACGCTGATCGAGATCTACCAGCGAAATTGTAACGCTTGCGCCCGAGGACGAGGACATAATCGAGGTCGAAGAACCGGTCGAGTAGTAGATCTGCTCCAGCTCCGGGATGGTATCAACTGCGATGGCCGCAATGCGGTCCTCGATGGCAGCAGTGTCCTCCATAGTCGAACCGTTCGGCATGGAAACCGTAACACTCACCTGACCCTCATCCATCTCCGGGATGAGCTCCATGCCCGCCTGGCTGACGCTGAGCACGCTGACAATACAGATGACAACGGTCAGCGCGATTCCTGCCCAGCGGTGGGTGATCAGGAAATTCAGCGAACTGCGGTATACACGCGAGAGCGGCTTTTCGGTGATCGGCGTTGCGCCCGATCCCTGCGGCTTGACACTCTTCTGCTTGGTGCTGCCGAGCAGGAAGTAGCACAGCAGCGGCACGAGCGTGACGGAAATGATCAGCGAGCTGAGCAGCAGCGCTACGATGGTGATACAGAATTCCTTGAACATCATGCCGGCCATGCCGCCGGAAAGTGCGATCGGCAGGAATACGGCGACCGTGGTCAGCGTGGAGGCGATAACTGCACCGATGACCTCGCCGGTGCCCTTGGTGCAGGCCTCCATACGGTCGTAGCCGTCCGCTCGATAGGTAAAGATGTTCTCCAGAACAACGATGGAGTTATCCACGATCATACCTACACCGAGCGTGATACCGCCGAGCGACATCATGTTCAGCGTAATGCCCAGCACGTTCATAATCAGGAACGTAAACAGGATACAGCACGGCATCGCGATGGTAACAGCCATGGTCGCGCCGAAGTCGCGCAGGAAAAGGAACAGCACGATCGCGGCGAACAGCACGCCCATCCAGATGTTCTGAATAGCGTTATCAACCGTCATGTTGATATAGTCGGACTGATCCATAACGATATTCCACTGCAGGGAATCGTTACTCTTAAGCAGGGAGTCAAACTCAGCCTTTGCCAGCTCGGCGATCTGCACGGTGTTCGAACCGGACTGCTTGTTGACCGACAGGATGATACATTCCTCACCGTCAACCTTGGAGATGGCGTCCTGATCCTTCGGCTGCATGGAAACATCCGCAATCTGGCTCAGACGGACCGTGCCGCCTGCCGGAAGCGAGATCAGAGCGTTCTTAACATCATCAATGGACGAATACTCGCCGTCCGTGCGGACAGCCAGCGTCTGCGAACCGTTATCCAGATCGCCGCCCGGAATGGCGATGTTGTCCGCGCCGAGCTGCTGACCGATGGACGAAATGGTCAGGTTGTAGCCCTTCAGGCGGGAGGCGTCCGTGTGGACTGCGATCTCCTGCTCGTAGCCGCCCGAAATATCAACAGACGCTACGCCGTCCAGACGCTCGAGCGCCGGCTGAATCTCGTCCTCGGCGATGGACTGCAGAGAAGCCAGATCGTTGCCGCGCAGCGCCACCGAAACGACCGGCATGGAGTCAATATCAATCGACATAACGGTCGGGTCGGATGCGTCATCCGGCAGCTGGCTCTTTACCTGTGCAACCTTGTCGCGCAGGTCAGTCATTGCCTGATCCATATCCGTATGATTCGTAAACTGGATAACCAGCATAGCCATATTCTCGGACGAGGTGGACTGGAGCGTATCCAGACCGGACAGACCCGCTACCGCACCCTCGAGTTTTTTGGTTACCTGCTGCTCGATATCCTCCGGGCCGGCACCCGGATAAGTAGCGTAAACAACTGCTGCCGGAACCTCCATGGACGGCATGAGCGCCAGCGGCAGGTTCTGGAAGCTGTAAAAACCAAACACAACGACCAGTATGTACAGCAGGATGGTCATTACATGGTGTTTGATAAAGGTTTGTGCGAATTTCATGCGCGCTTAGCCCTCCCCGCCGTCTGCGGCGTCCGAGGTGACGACATGCACGGCTGCACCGTCCGACAGATAGGACTGACCCTTGGTAACAACCCGGTCGCCCGCCTTGAGGCCGGAAACGATCTCGGTCGAATCCTTGGTAACCAGTCCGGTAGTGACGGTAACGCGGGTTGCGGCAGTGCCATCCGCATTTACGGTGAACACATACTGCTCGTTGTTATTGCCGGTCAGGATGGACTCGGTCGGCACGGAAATCGTGCTTGCGCGGCGGTCGGTATAGAAGGTGACGGTAGCAAACGCGCCGATCGGCGGCTTGGTGCCGGACGGCAGAGCAACCGATACGTCATACAGGTTGGTCTGCACATTGGCAGCCGCCGGCAGCGTGCTGACCGTGCCGTTCATCGGCTCCTTGGAGACAGCGGAGACCGTGACGCTTGCGGTATCGCCGACCTTGATGCCGGTGAATACGTCCTCAGCGACAGAAACCTGCACCTCAACCGCACCGTTCTCGGCAATGACCACGCTCGGCTGCGCCGAGGATGCCATGCCGCCGCGGTCTACGTTTACAGCCGTAACCGTACCCGAGCACGGAGCGGTTACCGTGCCAAGGCTTGCCTGCTTATTGATCTGGTCCATAGACGCCTGAATCTGCGCCAAAGACGCGGACTGCTGGGCCTCAGCCTGCGCGACACCTGCCTGCGCCTGCGTCAGTGCCTGCTTAGCCTTGATCAGATCCTGCTCGGCAGCCGCACCGGCTTCGAGCAGTGCTTCCGTGTTGCTGACCGCCAGTTCCGCCTGCTCCACACCGACCTTTGCTGATTCAATCGCACGGTCGGTCGCGGTCTTTGTGGCGCTGTAGGATTGCTGCAGCGAGCTCATCGTCGAGGTAACCGTCGAGGTATCCACCGTAAACAGGGTCTGACCCTTGGATACGGTGTCGCCTTCGCTGACGTTCAGCGTCTGCACCTGACCTGCCAGCAGCGGGAACACCTGCACCTCATTGACGGCGGCAATCTTGCCATTCAGCGTGTATTCCGAGCTCATCGCGCCCGAGGTAACATCGGTTACCTCAACCGCAGTGCTGTTTGAGCTTTCCTCCTCGGTTTCCTCTTCCTTGCCGCAGCCTGCACACAGTACCATCGCACCGGCCAGCAGCGCCGCAAGGATTCGTTTGCTATTGCTCATCGGGGTCCTCCAATTCATTATACATATCTGCTATATTCGCAAAAACGGTCAGCTTATCAAGTTGTTGCCGTAATTACACCGCGTTTTGCCCACTGATAGGTGTTGTAGGCGGTCAGCAGATCGATACGCGCTGCAACCTCGGTCTCCTGTGCGGTGGTGAAGGTATCAAGCGCATCTGTGTACGCCATCTTGGAGATCATGCCGCGCGTGTACTGCACCTGGCTTACCGTAAACGTCTTTTTCGCCTGTGCGAGATCGGCATCCGCCGCAGCAAGTGCGGTCTGCTTCTCCTGCAGGTCGGTATACAGCTTGCGGAAAGAAGCGGTCGTGCTCTCCTTCTGTGCATCGCGGTCGATCTTGGCTGCCTGATAAGCATACAGCGTGTTGGTCTTATTGTTCTCGTAATCATCGGATGCGGTCTGCATTGCGTACTCCTTGGAGTAGATCGCGTAGCTGTTCTTGAGCGCCTCGGCAAGATCCTTGTTATAATCAATGGAGGTGACCTGCTCGGCGGTTACGACCGGAAGATCGCTCGTTTCGATCTGTGTACCGGTGGTATAGCCGCACTGGATAGCGAGCGTGTTGGTCAGCGCCTCTACCTGCGTGGTCAGCGAAGCCTTGCCGGCAACGGCGCTCTCTCGCTGTGCCTGCAGGCTCTTGAGCGTGTTTACACCGGTCATGCCCAGCTTTACCTGCTTCTGCACAGTCGCAATGTTGCGGTCAAGCTGCTGAATGCTGCGGTTGGTCTGGTTGAGCGTATACTTCATGCCGCGCAGAGAAATGTACGTGTTTTCCGCACTCAGGCAGATCTCATCGGCTGCATTCTGCATCTGACGGCGGGTGTGATCAACCGTTTTCTCCTGATCCTCCTCGGCGTCGTCCTCGTCGTCGTCGAGGTTCTTGTACGATGCTTCGGCGGCTGCCAGATTGCGCTGCAGGATGGAAATCTGGCTCTCAAGCGTCTTGCGCAGACCGGCGTTCGCCTCGTCGGTTCCCAGTTCCTTCAGCGTTTTCTGCAGTTCCTTGATCTGCTTCTGGTAGGACGAAATCTGCTCAGAAAGCTGGAAATAGCTTTCGATGTACCGATCGCCTACATCGGTCTTTTCCGCGCTGAGCACGGTGTTGTTGTTCGCCTTGATGGTGACGTTGTTCCGGCGGACGGTCTCCTCCAGCTTGTCAAACGTCAGCTTGACCGGCGCCGTCGGCTGGGTCTGGGTGGTGCCGGTGGTGTTCGTCGCGGTCTTGGTATCGGCAGCAAACGCCGGTACGACCATGCCGCACAGCAGAGCGGCGGAAAGACCGGCTGCAATGGTTCGTTTCATTATAATATATACTCCTCTCTTATGCGGCTGCGGTGGTGATAAGTACGCCTTCCTTGGCCCATTCGTACTGGTTATATGCGGTATACAGCGACAGATACGCGCTTTCCACATTCAGCTTTGCGGTCGTTACGGCATCCTGCGCCTGCTGATACGCCAGCTTGGAAATGATGCCCTTCCTGTACTTCACGGTCGCGGTTTTCAGGTCAAGCTCCGCCTGCGACTGCGCGGTTCGCTTGGCTGCCAGAGTCGTCCGGCAGTCCTTGACGGTCTTGTAGGTGCTGTCGAAGGCAGCCACTACCGACTCCCTGGCCGCCGCCAGTGCGTCCTCAGCGGACTTGACCGCCTCGGCGGTACCGCTGATGTTCTTGTCGTACGAATTGTATGCGCTGCGCACAGCGTCCTGCTTCTGCCAGATGAGAAAGCTGTTCTTCTGTGCCAGCTCCAAATCCTTATTATAGGACATCTTATCCAGATTGCCCTCGTACAGCGTTTCAAAGTCGGCCGGCATCACGATGGTGTTCGCGTCCAGACCGCACATGAGCGCAACGCTCGAACCGAGGTTTTCGCGGGTGGTCTCCAGCGTGTCGATGGACTGCGCCAGCTTGTCGCGCTGATTCTGCACCGTGTCAAGCTGCAGCTGCCCAATCATGCCGAGTTTTCTCTGCGTTTTCAGCACAGCCAGATTTCGGTCCAGCTGCGTGAGCGTCACCTGCAGGTTTTCCTTGGTGTAGCCCAGATTTTTAATGGTAATCAGCATGGTCTGTGCACCGAGCGCCAGCTGACCGGAGACGTTCTTCGCCTGCTTGCGCAGCGTGTACGCCGCGTCATCCAGCTGGGACAGCATGGCCATTGCCTGCTGCATGCCGCTGACGGCGTTCTGGTTCAGGCTGGTCTGGTAATCCTCTAATACCTTTAACTGTGCCGCATAGGTCTTATAAAGATCACTGGTCTTATCCAGTCCATCCATGGCCTTTTTCATATTCTCAATCAGCGCAGCGTAGATTTCCATCTCGCTCTCGCCGGTCGCACCGGACGCCGAACCCGACATATACGAACTGCTGTCCAGCGAAGCTGCCGTTTTGTTCAGCATTTTCACCGTGTTATTGTCGCTCTCTACGGTGCGCTTGACGCCCAGCAAACCCATTTTCTTGACGGTATAAGCCGCCGGTTTGCTCTGCGTGGTGCTCATCCCGGTCTGCGATGCCGCCGGTTGCCCGGTGCTTACCGCGCCTGCAGGCCATACAAATCCGGCGCACAACACCAGAGACAGCAGTGTGCGCTTCCAGTTTGCTTTCATATAGGCTCCTTTCTCACAACAATTCCCGTGTGATAATGCTAGTGTGAATGTATTCGATGCTCTGCCGCGGCGACTCTCCGGTACGCAGTGTATGCGCCAGCACTTCGATTGCGCGCGTCGTCTGCGCCGAAAAATCCTGATCGACGATGAAATCCAGCCGTCCGTCCTCCAAATACTGGCGCGCATGCGGCGTCAGGTCATGACAGACAACATGAATCCGCCGATTGGGCTTTGCGCGCTCGAGCGCGTCCATACAGCCGCGCACGGACTCATTTGCCATATAAATACCGCGCAGACGCGGGTTCTGCCGCACCTGCTGCAGTACGCCGTCGTAGGTCAGCTCATACTGCTCGACGCTCTCGATGACGTTGACGTTTACATTATCGTCAAAAATCTCGTGCAGACGGTCAAGGAAGCCGCGCACACGCAGTCCGTGCGCCGTGAATTCACGGTTGCCGGTAACGACGAGCACATCCTGTCCCTCAACGTACGGTGCAAGCAGTCCGGCTGCAATCCGACCGGATTTGACCATGTTCTGTCCGATATGATACAGGCGGCGGCTCTGCCGCACATCCGAGTCGCAGGTAACGACCGGAATGCCGATTGCGACCAGCCGGTCGATCTCCTCACTCATCGCTACCGTGTCCGGCGCGGTGACAATGAGACCGTCAATGCCGCGCTCCTCCATGCGTCCGATGGCCTCGAAATACGCACGGTGCGAGCGGTTTTTCAGCTCCTCCACCAGCACATTTATATCATTTAATCCGCGGTTGTGTACAGCCACGCGAATGCCCTCGCGCATCCGGCGGATGAAAAACGCATCCCAGCTCGGCAGAATCACGCCGATGCGGAACGCGCCGTGTCCCGCACGGGCGGCCTGCCGCTGCGACGGCGTTTTGTAGCCGTATTCGCTGATTATTTTCTGCACGCGCTCCCGCACCTCCGGCGCTACATTCGGTCGGCCGTTTACAACTCGGTCCACTGTTCCACGCGATACGCCGCACTGCTCTGCGATCCACTGTGCAGTTACCTTCATAAGATATTCTCCTTTTCAGGCATCCATGTATCCTCTTTTATCCCTAAAAGACACATTTTTGCCACAATACGTTCATATTTTATCATAGTGCAGTAAAGCGCACAAGCGTTTCACCGCATTTTAGACACCAACGTGCAATGTGTTGCATTTTCCTGTGCATTTTCTATTTTAGCACAATGCACGGATATTTTGCACGATTTTTTTGCGCTCCGCTTTGCTATTTTTCACCAAACAGAAGCCCCAAAATTGGGCGGTGCGCTGAAAAATACGCTGCACCCTTGAAGCACACCCGCAAGTGGTTTATAATAGAATCACCTTATATAAAAGGAGAGAATTCCAATGGGCATTTTGAAAATTGGCGTTGTAGGCTGCGGCCGAATCGGCAAGCTGCACATCAACAACCTGATCAACTCCGTACCGGGCGTTCAGGTAGTAGCTGCTGCTGACCCGATGCTGGACAAGTCCGGCGCACGCGAGTGGCTGGCAGAGCGCAAGATCACCAACGTTTCCACCGACTTTATGGACGTTATCAACAATCCTGAGGTAGACGTAGTATTCGTTTGCTCCTCCACTGATACGCACTGCGATGTTTCCATGGCAGCAGTTCAGGCTGGCAAGCACGTATTCTGCGAGAAGCCGATCGACTATGATATCGACAAGATCAAGAAGCTGCTCGCACTCGTTGAGGAGAAGGGCGTTAAGTTCCAGGTAGGCTTCAACCGCCGCTTCGACCACAACCACAAGGCAGTTGCAGACGCAGTTAAGGACGGCACGATCGGCGATCCGCATATCGTTATCGTTTCCTCCCGTGACCCGGAGCCGCCTCCGGCTTCCTACGTTGCAGTTTCCGGCGGTATCTTCTACGATATGATGATCCACGACTTCGATATGGTTCGCTACGTAACCGGTTCCGAGGCTGTTGAGATCTCCGCTGTTGGTTCCTGCCTCGTTAACCCGAACCTGCAGGAAGAGTCCGGTATTCCGGACGTTGACACCGCTGTTGTTACCATGAAGATGGCTAACGGCTGCATCGCTGTTATCAACAACTCCCGTCAGGCAGTTTACGGCTACGACCAGCGCGTTGAGGCGTTCGGCTCTAAGGGCATGGCTTCCGATGCCAACGACCTGCTGAACACCACCACCGTACTGACCAAGGACGGCGCTCACTCCGAGAAGCCGCTGTGGTTCTTCCTCGAGCGTTACAACCAGGCATTCATCAACCAGGTTATCTCCTTCGTTGATGCAATCAACAACGATACCCCGACTGCTGTCGGCGCTATCGACGGCCTGCGTCCGGTTCTCATGGCTAAGGCTGCTACCGAGTCCTGCCAGGCTGGCGGCGTGTTCGTCAAGGTCGGCGAGTAATTCTTCTTAGAATTTCTTTCTCCTCTCTCTATTCTAAATTAGAAAAGCAGCTCCAAATGCTTTTCATTCCCTCGAATACAACAGCAAGGCATTTTTTGAAGTGACCTCTAAAAGTCAGTCAAAAATTGTTCAAGCGACCGAAAGGGCTTGCTGCCTGTGAATTACAGGCGGCAGGCCCTTTCGCTTTGCCTTTACTCTACACCTTCATCCTATATACAATTCGTTATATTTTATCTGTATATAACAAAAGAGTGCTGTTCCCTCAACAGCACTCTTTCCCTTAATACTGATACTTTTTCTGTCCCTTGACGAGAAAAAACACCGAAACCATCACGCCGAGCGCCTCTGCTATCGGAACAGCCAGCCAGATGCCGGTTTCCTGCAAAATCAGCGGCAGGAGCAGCAGCATCGCCACGAGGAACACAAGCGTGCGCGAAAACGAGATGATTGCAGACACGAGACCATCCGAGAGCGCGGTAAACAGCGAGGACGCGAAAATACTCGTGCCCATGAGCAGGAAGCTGACCGCATAAATCGGAAAGCCGTGCATGGCAATCTCATACACACTGCTGCCGCGCGGCGTAAACAGGGTCAGCGCCGGCTCGAGCGTCAGCCACGAGAGCAAATATGTGCCGAGCGAGCACGCCAGCACGAACGTTATGCAGATGCGGAAGATATGCCTCAGCTGCGGGATATTTTTCTCGCCGAATTTATAGCTGATAACCGGTGCAACGCCCATCGAAAAGCCGAAATACACCGCCGTAAACACAAACTGGAAGTACATTGCAATCGTGATGGCGGCTACGCCGTCCTCGCCGCGGTAGCGCATGAACAGCGTATTGAACACGAATGTGGTGATGGCGTTCGCAATGTTGCTGACCATCTCGGACGAGCCATTGCCGCACGCGGCAAGCAGAGTCTGTCCGTCGAATTTGAAGGGCACAAAGTACAAGCTCCCGGTGCGGTTTTTGGTGAAATACACCAAACCAACGATGGACGGCACGCAATAGCCGAGGCAGGTGGCAATCGCCGCACCGGCAACGCCCATGTTCATCGGGCCCATGAACAGCCAGTCAAGCACCACGTTTGTAATGCCGCCGCCCACCGAGGTCAGAAGACCCAAGCCCGGCTTGCCTGCGGTGACGAACAATGTCTGGAAGGCAGTCTGCAGAAACAGCATGGGTGCAAACACCAGCTGAATGCGTGTGTAAATACGGCAGTCTGCCCACTGCAGCTCACTCGTGCCAAGCAGACGCAGGATGGGGTTCAGAAACAGATTGCCAAACACGGCGAAAATCAGACCGATACCCAGCGCAACTGCAATCAGCATGGTGAAGTTGCGGCGCGCCTCGTCTGTGCGTCCCTCTCCCTGCCGTCGGGCGATAATAGCGCTGCCGCCCGTGCCGAGCATAATGCCGGTAGCCATCTGCAGGCAGTTGAGCGGATACGACATATTGATTGCGGAAAGCGCGGTTGTGCCGGCAAACCGCGAAATAAACATGCCGTCCACGATGGTGTACATCGACAGCAGCAGCATCATTGCAATGTTCGGCAGTGCGAATCGGAGCAGCGATGCGGCGTTGAATTTGCGCGCAAGCGCGTTATTCTGCTCCATTGCGAATCTCCTTTTCAAAAGAATCGGTAAATTTTCGGGTCATTTCCACCATCATGGCGAACTGCTCAGCGCCCATGGCAGCGGCGGCGCGTTCCTCTGCGCGATACAGACCGCCCAGCTTATCCGCTGTGTAGCGTTTGCCGGATTCGGTCAAGCGCAGCGGCTTTTCCTTGCGGCCGGATACGCTCACCTTTTCCAGATAACCGGCCTGCTCCAGCTCCTGCACCACCGTATGAATTGTCTGCTTGGGCAGCAGACACATCTGCGCGATTCCTCCTTGTGTCATCTCTGAAAACTGATCTAACATATACAGCACCGTTACTGTACTGGGTTTCATGCCGCTGTGCTTCGCCCAGATGTCGTACAGCTCATCCTGTCGAAAAATACATGCGCACAAGTCGTTCATTTGTCTGCGAAAATCCATAATGCACCTCAATAGTCCTAAATCGTACCACTTCATTATAGTATGATTTAGGACTATTGTCAAGTAAAAGAAAAGCAGACCCGTAAAAGAGTCTGCTTCAAATTTATCCCATCAGCATGGTCCAGAGTGCGCTGAACGGCATGACGAGTATCAGCGCGGGCATGAGATCGACCAGCAGCACGGATTTGATCTTGGAGACACGAAAACCGGCCGACATAGTCAGCACGCCGCCGCACGCGGACAAATCCGCGAACATTTCCGGTGTGAGCACACCGGACAGCAGTCGCCCTGCGATAAACACGCACAGGAGAATCACGCACTGCGGCAGCGGGATAGCGCAGATGGCCTTGCCGAGCGTGGACGCGAAGATCATCGCAGTGAACAAGTCCAGCACGGACTTTGCAAACAGCAGATTCGGATCGCCCGCGATGCCCTCGGTCAGCGTGCTGTACCAGCCAAAACCAGAGCAGCAGAACAGCGCGACCGCCGTGATGTAAAACTCCATATCAATATTATCCCCGCCGAGGTGCATGGTTTTGACCAGCCGATGAAAAAACCGGCTTGCCCAATCCTCAAGGTGCAGCAGGTGCCCGATGGTAAACCCCACCAGAATCGCCAGCACGACCGCTGTCATGCTGACCGCTTTGATAATGGAATTGATACCGATAGCGATCGAACACATGCCGAACAGCGTCGGCAGGTGCTCTTTCAGGCTCTTCGGCAGGACGTGTCCCAGTGCGGAACCGATCACGCCGCCGGCCAGCACCGAGATACAGTTGACAATTACTCCGATTGGCATAGGATTTCCTTCTTTCTCTTTCCCCTTCTCCTCTGTTTTCCATTTTACCGTAGAAAAGCGTCTTTGGCAAGCAAAAGGAAACCGCACAGCCGAAGCTGTGCGGTTTAGGAAGGTTTTGCTTACTTTACGTTCTCACAGAAACGCATGAGCATTGCCGCTACCTCAGCGCGGGTAGCATTGCCCTTCGGGTCCAGCTTATTGCCGGACTTGCCGGTAACAACGCCAACCGCATTCGCCCACTGGAGCGCCGGAACAGCATAGCTGCTTACGCTCTGCGCGTCCGTGTAGCCGTCGAGGCTCTTCGCGCCGGAAACGTCGTACTTCTTGTACTGCGCGTAGCGGTACAGGATAGCCGCAAGCTGCTCGCGGGTAACCTTGTCATTCGGGCCGAACTTGCCGCTGCCGTAGCCGGAAACGATGCCGTTAGCATTCGCCCAGGCAACCGCATTTGCGTAGTACGCGCCGGAAGCCACATCCGTGAAGGAAGCCGCCGAGGTGCTCGGCTGGTTCTCCAGGCGGTACAGCACGGTAACGACCATGCCGCGGGTGGTGTTCGCCTTCGGGGAGAAGGTGTTGTCGGCGGTGCCGTTCATCATGCCCTTGCCGGTTACATAATCAACCGCGGAAGCGAACCAGTCGTTCGCGGAAACGTCGTTAAACTTGGTCTTGGACGGGGTTTCGGTGGCCTTAACATAGCTTACGCCAACCTTCACTGCGGAAGCAGGCATGGTGAAGGTGTAAACCGTGTCGCTCTTCTTAACGGTGGAGACCGTCTTGCCGGAGCCGTCGGTAACGGTCAGCTTGTCCAGCTTGTAGCCCTTGTCCGGGGACAGGGTAATGGTGATGGTCGCGCCCTTTTCCGCGTTGGACGGAGAAGCGTTTACGCCGCCGTTGTTGACCGCCGAGGTGGTTACCTTGTAGGTCGTCTTGCCGGAGGAGCTGCCGCCGGAGGAACCGCCGGAGGACGGCTTGGTGTAGGTGAACGTTTCGGTTTCGCCATCGCCAAACTTCTTATCCGTGCCGTTGAACTTAACAGTAACATCAGCACCGGTTTCATTCTTGACCTTAACAGACTTGGTAGCGGTGAAAGTCAGGTCGTGAGAAGCACCATTCTTTACAACGATAGTATCACCGCTGTTAGCTGCATTTGCAGCCTCCTGCAAGGACGGGTAAGCGGTGGTGCCAACGTAAGCAGCAACCGCAGAAATCGTGAATGGGCTGAAACCGTTGGTTTCAAACGTTACCATCTTGGTGGCGCTGTTCGTAGCAGTTACCGTACCGGTATAATACTCAACACCGGAGGACTTCTGGTGCTTAATGCTCAGCTTGTTGTCAGACGGTACAACAAAGTCGTTCGGCAAATGCAAAGTAACTTCATACTTGCCAGTCAGAGTCAGCGGCTTTTCGCCTACGATCTGAACTGCATTGACAGCCTTGGACGTGTCCTTGTCAACATCAACGTTGTAGTTGGTCTCGGTGCTCGGTGCTGCGATAACGCGATACATCGGGGTCAGTTCAACAGTCAGCTCCGTAAAGTTGCTGTTTTCTTTCGTCGCATCCTTTACTTCAACATCAATGTAGGTCTGATAAACAATCTTGACATTGTCATCAGCAACAGTACTACCGATTGCATCACTCAGCTTTTTAGCAACAGTCTTGTCGCCATCTACCTTGGTAGTAGCTTCAATCGTGTTCTTGTTTGCTTCGTTCTTGGTAGCAGCCTTGATTGCTTCATTCTGAGCCATCGTTGCGCCGCCGATGTCCTTAGCGGCATCCTTAGCGGCCTCAGAAGCATTCTTGTCAACCGTTGCGGCAACCGTTGCATCTGCAACTTCTGCGGGCTTGGTGTCCGCAATCTTCTCGCCAACAGTCCACGGGTAAGTGCTGTCACCGCTGGAAACGCCGGTCTTGCCGGTTACGCAGTAAGCGGACGGGTCAACGGTGAAGTAACCGCCGGAAATCGACACGCTAGTACCATTACCTACTTTAAGTGCACCATTGATTTTACCACCCACAATAGTAGTAGAAGCCCAGTTTTTCAGGCTATCTGCACTTTTGTTAAGGTATTCGACATCATAGTTAGACAGGCGAATTGCTGCCTTTGTACCAGAAATTACACCATCAGAGATTTTTTCAACTGTGCCATTAGACTTATATTCATCAGAACTAAAATTCCAAATACCCAGACTACCTGCTGTGATAGTGCCACCGCAAATTTCGCCAATAGTACCCCAGTTCTGGATGCAAGATTCATCTGTGGAAGAGAATACACCACCGCTAATCTTGTTTACAGTACCCTCGTTCTTAAAAGCAATAAAATGGTCCTGAGTAAACGTACCACCCGAAATTTCATCAATCGTACCACAGTTGCTGAACAGGGACGAAAAATGACCCAGAGCCAAGAATTCGCCATTAGAAATCTTAGAAATGGTCGCACCCTCAGCATTGTAGACTACATACCAGCTATTACCATTAGCGCTTTCGCTGTCTGTGCTATTATCTACGCTTCGCGTAAACTTACCACCTTTGATTTCGGTAATAGTACCATTATTATAGAGTGCTGCGCGCTGGTGGCTTACATTATCTACGACACCACCGCCAACACTATCCATAATTGTCAGTGTACCATTATTGGTAATGGTATGCTTACGAGCATCATTCGCAACCTTGCTATCCTGTGCAGTTGTGCTGTTTACAATCTTCTTGCCATTCAGGTCGAGAGTAATGGTCTTGTCAGCCGGAATAACAACATCTTCAACTGTGTTTTTCAGCAGAGTTACAGTATTATTGTCAGCCGCCGAAACAGCCTCAGCCAGCGTCTTATAATAGGTACCGCCAACCTCAGCTACCGCATTGGTTTCACCCAGTTGCTCAACAGTGCCGTTATTCTGAACGTAACCCTCTGCAACATATGCAGAAACATCAGAGGAGAATGTACCGCCGGTAACTTTAACTCGATTGCCTGCGTCTGATGTCTGCTTTATAACAGTAACCGCAGCAACATCAGACTTAAATTTGCCGTCTTCAACTACAATCTGAGAATCGTCGTTCATCCCTGGATAGCCAGCAGTGCTGTCAAATACCAACGCAGAGCACGGAACTGTTCCCTTGTAATCACCAACCATGCCAGTAATATTTCCAGTAGTGTTAAACTCGCCACCCTTAACAGTTACCATACCGCCACGAGCAACAATACCTGCACCATTTTCAATATTAAAGGTGCCGTTATTAACGGTAATATCGTCTTTCCACGGTGCATAAATACCGCAAGCAATATAGCCCGGACTCTGAATCTTACCATTAAAGATACCACCGTTAATGGTGATTTTGTTAGCATCACCATCTCGCTTGGAACCATTGAAAATTACAACAGCATTATCAACGCCTGTAAATACGCCATCGTTAATCGTAAGCTTTGCACCAACGGTACTCTTATCGCCACCAATGGCACCTTCTCGTCCCGTAACCTTCGCGTATTCAATGGTGGTATCAGAGCCAGCACTAATGCCAATACCGCCATTTCCATTGGAAATAATTTCACCGGTCTTTTGCGAGTCAGTCACAGTCAATGTGCCCTGGTTAATAACAGCGTCATATCTGCCACTCGGTGCTGTAACAGTATTACCGTTCAAATCCAGTGTAACTGTTTTGCCCTCTGGAATGACAATCTGACCGTTTACATCTTTCAGCAGTGTCAAAGTCTTATTATTTGCTGCTTCAATAGCATCCGCTAGCGTTTCATAATTAGTACCATCAACTTGAGCAACATATTCAGTTGTGGTTTCCGTATCCGCCGCAAATGCCACCGGTGCCATGGTCAGCACCATCATCACAGCGAGAAAAGCCGATAACAATCTTCTTTTCATGTTTATCCTCCTCAAAATTATTTTTTCCGGCAAAAGCGGTGCCGTTTCGCCTTTCCTTCGCAAAATTTGTACTTAGGAAGGTTTTGTGTCTGAGGGCGAGCACCTCAGACACAAGGGTACCCTTGTGCCGCTTTATTGCCTACATCATACCACCGTTTTACATTTTTTGCAATGCCGTTTATCATAAAACTTTGTCGATTTTGTGTCGTTTTGGCATAATTATAACTTTTTCATTGCTTTTGCACAATTAGAATTGCCCGCATTTATACATTTTTACCACCGCCGCTTGTATTTTGCGCCCGGTTATGCTATGGTAAACGCAGTAATTTGGAACATTTGTGTTCAACCGCTTCTGAGTCCGTTTTATCGGACACCCGATATGCGATACTCAAAGCATGAAAAGGAGGCATGGCATATGAAAAAAGACGATTACGGCTTCTACGGCAAGGGACTTGACGGCTATGTGCACTACCGGCAGGGCATGCAGGAAGCGGCGCGCAATGCACCGAATGCGTCCGGCGGCCGCCGGCCTGTCTCCGCAGAGAAGAAAACAACCGAGCCTGCACCGAAATCCGACGAATCCGGTCAGATCAGCAAGTGGATCCTGCAGCATCCGCTGCATACGGCGTGCATGATCAGCTGGTTTATTGCGCTGACCTGCGTGATTATTGAAAGCCTGGGTGAACCGTCCATCCAGTTTATGACGGCAGCGGCGGTCATCTGCGTGGTTGCCCTGATTTTCCTCGGCATAGAGGTTATCAACTTTATCATCTGGTTTTTCAAAAACTGCTGAGCACCAAAAAACGAGCCGACAGCATGGCTTTCGGCTCGTTTTCTCTTTGTTGCTATACCTGCGGGAAACGCGTATCAGTATCCCTCCGACCGGTTTACGACATTTTTCAGCGGGTTTCCGGTCAAATACCGGTCCAGATTGTCCATGCAGATATGCCAGATCGTGTTCTGCACGTCCGCGCTGCCGCCGAAGCTCGGGCCTGCGATATGCGGCGTGAGCAGCACGTTCTCCATGTCCCACAGCGGACAGTCCGCTGGAAGCGGTTCGGTCTCGAACACATCGAGTGCGGCACCGCCAAGGTGGCCGTCCTGCAGAGCCGACACCAGATCGTCCGTCCCTGCCAGACTGCCGCGTCCGACATTGACCAGCACCGCGCCTGCTTTCATCGCGTGCAGACGCTCCGCAGTCAGCAGACCTGCAGTCTCGCGCGTGTTCGGCAGACAGCCGATGACGATGTCCGCCCGCGGGAGCAGAGCGTCTAACGCATCGAGCGTATGCGCCTCCTCGAAGTCTTCCGGTACAGCCGAAACCGCTGTGCGCTTCACGCCGAGCACAGCTGCGCCAAAGACCTTCAATCGGCGGGCCACATTCGCGCCGATGTCGCCCATGCCGAGTACAAGCGCGGTCTTGCCGGAAATCGTCTCCGAATGGTCGTATTTTTGCCAGATATACGCCTGTTTATTGCTCCAGTACCGTCCAAACGAGCGGTACAGCGCCACCAGACTGCCAATCGCGTACTCCGCGATGATCGTGCCGAACGCACCGGATGCATTTGCCAGCACCACGCTCCGCGGCAGATTTTCCATGCGCGTGTACTTGTCCGCGCCCGCCCAGGTCAGCTGCAGCAGACGCAGGTTTTCGGTCTGCGCCAGCTGGGCTCCACTCGGCTCGCCGAAAATAACCGCAGCCGCGCGAAGCTGCTCTGCGGTCGGGTGTTCGCCGTTCTCCGCGAACGTGAACGCGCACTGCGTGCCGAATCGGATATTTAACGTCTCGCGCATGGTCCAATCGCACTGCGCGAGCACCAAAACGGATGTTTTTTCGTTCTGCATTGTGTTTTCTCCGTTATCTGTCAGAATATTTACAATTATATAGTACGGATTTCCGGTTTTCAACAATGGGATAATAAAAAGCATCTGCATGAGCAGACACCTTTCAAATTATTTTTATAATTTCATTTCGCGGTTCTTTCTACGCAGATAGGTCGCCAGCGCATACAGAACGGCGATATCCTCCTCGTCCAGACCTGTTAAATCCAACGTCTGCGTTTTTGCAACACACAGCAGATAGTCCGTCGATACCTTGAAAATCTCGGATAATTCGATAATATACTGCGTACTCGGTACATTCAGGCCCAATTCCCACGCATTTACGCTCGACCGTGTGATGCCCAGCCGCTTTGCCAGCGCGGCCTGTGAGATGTTGTGGCTCTCCCGCAGCATTTTAATTCGTTCCCCTATAATCAGCATGCTATCACCTTATTATAGGGTATGCTAATCACGATGATATTACGATATCATTATGATATTTTTAATTGACATACATATTTCTTCCAGCTATACTAAAGAAGATAATAGGAGGACTGTACATGGTAATCTTACTAACGCTCTTAGTATGTCTGATCATAGCTCTCATACTCCGGGGAATCTATGCTGCCCTTCGTTCCATACTATCCAACAAGTGGCTTCATGACGAGGCACGACAGGATGTTGTACATCTGTTTAATCGAGACTTACCTAAATGGTTAGAAGCAGCTTATACCGCCTTATACCAACATTTGCAGACACAGGGCAGCAAATGTGACTGGAGCATAGAAATTACATGCCCCTCCCATGCTGTTATTGATCGATGCCGTATCAATTTTTCCGGTTCGCAAGGTATTATTCTGGACAGTGCCAATCAGCAATTACTCTATTATAAAACAAAGGATTTGCCGGAATTACATGCCCTTCAATGCACAAATGCCCACCCGTTAGAAGCATTTGAGTGTTTTTCTCTCCCCTACTCCGATATTCTCCAGGCACAGCTTATTACTTCAAAGCACGCCTATACGCAAATGAAAACGAAAGGCGGCATTTCTCAAGGCACCGCCGAACAGCATGCCGCCGGGCAAACGGTCTATGACAAATTAGCAATCGTTATTCAAATCAAGAATCCCAATCATCCATATATAGAATTAGACTTTTCTAATCATACCGCGGTATCTGAACTGTGGAAAAACCTTCAGACCTCCGGCATATTAGGAAATATCTTTGAAACCGAGACTAAATTCAGCATTTCATATGCAGGCTGTGATACCGATATCAAGATTCAAAAGCGTTTCTCTGCTATTCCATCGCTTCCATTTGCTCTGACGTCGATCGGACCGGCACAGTTAAATATGTTAAATCAAACCCTGCTCCATCTGGAAGCGATTGCACAAGCTGATCCGTCCGATTCCGCACCTGTTTCATGATTGTCATAATAAAAAAGCGTCTGCTCACGCAGACGCTTTTTCCATATTCACTTACGCATCATTCGACAGATGGAACTTATCGAACGCATAGAACACAAGGCTCATGATCATGCCAACGATAGCGGCGAGGGTCATACCGGAGAGCGATACATCGCCCAGCGCCAGCGTCACGCCGGACAGGCCGGTAACAAAGATAACCGAGGTCAGGATCATGTTGCGGTTCTTGCTGTAATCCACATGATTATCAACCAGAATACGCAGACCGGAGGTGCCGATCATGCCGTACAGCAGGAACGAGATACCGCCGATGACCGGACCCGGAATGGTCTGGATAAGCGCCGCCAGCGGACCAACGAACGAACAGATGATACTCAGCACAGCCGCGCCGCCGATCACGCGCACGGAGTACACCTTGGTGATTGCCATAACGCCGATGTTCTCGCCGTAGGTGGTGGTCGGCACCGAGCCGATAAAGCCGGAGATCATGGTCGAGAAGTTATCCGCGAACAGCGAACGGTGCAGACCGGGATCTTTCAGCAGATCGCGGCCGATGACCTTGCCGGTAACCAGCTGATGACCGATATGCTCGTTTGCGATAACCAGAATGACCGGAAGAATGATCAGGATGGCGTTGATGTCAAACTTCGGGGTCTGGAAATTCGGGATGGAGATAAAGCTGGTGTGCAGCGCATCAATGATGGTCTGAGTCTCGATAACACCGGTGAGCACACCCGCGATGTAGCCGCAGATAATGGCGATCAAAATCGGGATAGTCGAGAAGAAGCCGCGGAACAGCACGCTGCCGAATACCGCAACGGCCAGCGTTACAAGGAAGGTGACAACCGTTCCGGTGGTGACGCTGTCACCGACAATGCAGCCGGTAGAAGCCGCAGAGCCTGCCAGCTCAAGGCCGATCAGCGCAACGACCGGGCCCATGGCTGCGGGCGGCAGAACGACGTTGATCCAGTCCGTACCGCATTTATAGATAATGAATGCGAGCACACAGCCGCACGCACCCACGACAACAAAGCCGCCGAGTGCATACTGATAACCCCAGTTGTTGATAACGATGGTCGCCGGTGCGATAAATGCGAACGACGAGCCGAGATACGCGGGCGCCTTGCCCTTGGTGATGAGGATGAACAGCAACGTGCCGATACCGTTCATGAACAGCACAATCGCCGGGTTCATCTTGAAGATGAACGGCACGAGCACGGACGCGCCGAACATCGCAAACATATGCTGGATGGACAGCGGCACGAGCAGGCGCGGCGGCACCTTTTCCTCTACCTGAATGATTCTGTTGCTTTGCATCGTTTTTTCATTCCCCCTAAAATATTTCTCTTTTACCAAAACCCGTCAGCGGAACAGATTTTTGATCTGCTCCATCCGGGCACATGTCATATTATACCCCATTTCGTACCCCCATTCCAGCTTTTTCACGTCTTTTTCAAAGCTGTTCAGCGATTTTTCGGGCTGAAGGAGCACGGTGTCCTGCGGTTTGTTCTCCGCAAGTCGGTGACAGAAGCAGACTGTCTCGTTGTAGTGCTTGGCACGCTCAAGCAGCACCTTGGGCATTGCCGGATATTTGCGCTTCAGCCACTTTGCGGCCAGCTCCACGCCACGCGTCAGCGTCTTGCGGTAGCTTTCCGGCTGCGTGAGCACAATCAGATTGCGCTCGTTGCCGTCGTGCAGGCTGCGCAGAATCGGGATCGGGTCGGCCAGACCGCCGTCGTAATAGGTCTCGCCGTCCATCTGCACCGGCGGAAAGTAGATCGGGATGGCGCAGGTCGCTCGCAGCATCGTGCATGGACGGTCCATGCGCATGCCGTCGAGATATTCGGCTTTGCCTGTCTTTGCATTGGTGACACCGACCAGATATTTTCCCTGATATTTGTGAAATTCGTCCCAGTCAAACGGCATGAGCTGGTTCGGGATGGTGTCGAATACGAAATCCGTGCCGAAAATGGAGTGGTCGTGCAGCAGGTTGCGCGCGCCGAAATAGCGCTTGTCGCCACGATACTGCCGCAGTATGTTGATGTTGCGCTCACGCTGCCGTGAGAGATACGACGCCGCATAGGTGATGCCGGCGGACACGCCGATGACGTAATCGAACATGATGCCGTTGTCGAGCAGCGCGTCCATCACGCCGCAGGAGAATACCGGGCGGAAGGTTCCGCCCTCTAAGACTAAACCGGGCATAATTAACCTGCCTTTCTTACTATTTTTCTGAAATCAAGAGAGTTTTCGTATTTTTCGGCACACGCTGTCTGGTGCAGTAAAAATCCACGCTATTTTACAAAAAGACAGACCAACAATCGAAATCATCGGTCTGTCTTTCTGACGCTCAGCGGAAAACCGCCGAGTAAAATGCTATTGAATTAGCCGATCATCTTTGCGGTGCTTACCTTGATGCCGGGGCCCATGGTAGAAGCAACAACGCAGGAACGAACGTACTGACCCTTTGCAGCAGCCGGCTTAGCCTTGATGATAGCACCCATCAGAGCGTCGAAGTTGTCCTGCAGCTTCTCAGCGCCGAAGGAAGCCTTGCCGATCGGGCAGTGGATGATGTTGGTCTTGTCGAGACGGTACTCGATCTTACCAGCCTTGGACTCCTGAACAGCCTTGGTAACGTCCATAGATACGGTACCAGCCTTCGGGTTCGGCATCAGGCCCTTAGGACCAAGCACGCGGCCCAGACGGCCTACAACGCCCATCATGTCCGGGGTAGCGATAACTACGTCGAACTCAAAGAAGTTCTCCTTCTGGATGCGCTCCATCAGGTCCTCTGCACCAACGATGTCTGCGCCTGCAGCCAGAGCCTCGTCAGCCTTTGCGCCCTTAGCGAATACAGCAACGCGAACCTGCTTGCCGGTGCCGTGGGGCAGAACGATAGCGCCGCGAACCTGCTGGTCAGCGTGACGGGAGTCAACGCCCAGCTTTACGTGCAGCTCGATGGTCTCATCGAACTTAGCCTTCGCGGTGGAAACAACGGTGGAAAGCGCTTCAGCCGGATCGTACTGCTTGGTGCGGTCGATCGTCTTTGCGCTGTCTACATACTTTTTACCTTTATGCACAATAAATCCTCCTTAAGTGGTTAAGCGGGAACTTGAATAACCCTCCCACTGTATGCGGCAGATAGCCGCAGCTTCGTACAACAAATAAAAACCGGAGATTACTCCTCGACGGTGATACCCATCGAACGGGCGGTGCCCGCGATCATGCTCATAGCAGCTTCCAGGGAAGCAGCGTTCAGGTCGGGCATCTTGGTCTCTGCGATCTTCTGGCAGTCAGCCTTGGACAGCTTTGCAACCTTGGTCTTGTTCGGTACAGCAGAACCGGACTCGATGCCGCAAGCCTTCTTGATCAGAACCGGCGCCGGAGGCGTCTTGGTAACGAAGCTGAACGAACGGTCAGCATAAACCGTAATGATAACCGGAATGATCATGCCGGCATCGTTCTTGGTGCGCTCGTTGAATTCCTTGGTGAAAGACATGATGTTTACACCGTGCTGGCCGAGAGCCGGACCTACCGGGGGAGCCGGGGTTGCCTTGCCTGCGGGAATCTGGAGCTTAATATAACCTACTACTTTCTGTGCCATGTTGAAAGGTTCCTCCTTCAAAAAATGTGGTGGCTGGCGAGTTCCTAATTGGCACGGAACTCTCCCACTTGCCGTAAATGCGGAAATCTATCTTCCGCTCATTGTCACTCGTCGAGAGTTTCAACCTGATCGAGCTCAAGCTCGACAGGGGTTTCGCGGCCGAACATGGAAACGGTTACGTTTACCTTGTTCTTATCCGGCTCAACCGACGATACAACGCCGATAAAGCCTGCCAGCGCGCCGTCGATAACGCGAACACTGTCGCCTGCGGCGTAGTTTACCTCGATCTCGCGCTTTTCCACGCCCATTGCGATGATCTCTTCCTCAGTCAGCGGAATCGGCTTGGAGCCGCCGGACTTGTCCTGACCCAGAAAACCGGTGCAGCCGCGCGTATTGCGAACCAGATACCAGGTTTCATCGGTCATGATCATCTTAACGAGCACGTAGCCCGGGTACAGCTTGCGCTCTACCTCGCGGCTTTTGCCGTCCTTTACCTCAACGACCTTCTCGGTCGGGATGTTGACGGCTTGGATCAGGTCATGCAGCTTGCGGTTTTCGACCGCTTTTTCGATCGAAGAGGCTACCTTGTTTTCGTAGCCGGAGTACGTATGAACAACGTACCATTTTGCAGCGTCTGACATTGTTGCCTCCTTTTAAGTTAGGCGGCGAAATGTTTAAGCAGCGTCTGGACACCAAGACCGAATACGATGTCAAGCACCCAGATGAAAATACCGATGATGACTACGCAGGCGATAACGACCAGCGTGTTGTTCGTCGTCTGCTCACGGGTGGGCCAGACGATCTTACGGCATTCGCTCTTCAATTCGCGGAACCACTTGCCGATACGAGCAAAGAGACCGGGCTTTTTCGCTTTGGTTTCTTCAGCCATTAAGCTACTTCCTTTCCCTTACTTCGTTTCGCGGTGAAGCGTGTGCTTCCGGCAGAAACGGCAGTACTTGTTCATTTCCAGACGATCCGGATCATTCTTCTTGTTCTTCATTGTGTCATAGTTTCTCTGCTTGCACTCGGTGCAGGCCAGCGTGATCTTTACGCGCATAGATAACGGCACCTCCTTTTAATATCTCGCTTCGTTTCCGTATCCCTGTGACACGGCTTGAAGCTAATTGCCTCCCTCTGTCAGCGTTCCGACGTCAACTTTTCAGACACACGAAAAATAGGCGCAAAAAAAGAACCTGCATAGGTGTTTTTAGTATAGCATGTGAGGGATTTGCGGTCAAGCATTTTTTCTGAAAAAGTGCTGATTATTTTCGTTTTTTATGGTATACTCAGGGTAATCACACGGGCAGAAAACACCGATTTGAAAAACTGCCCAAGAAACAGGAGTATGACTATGCGTATTTTGGGCATTGATTACGGAGACGCCCGCACCGGCCTTTCGATCTCCGATCCTTCCGGCTTTCTGGCCGGCTCGCCGAGCGTGATCCACGAATGGAATTACGCCAAGCTGGTGGACAAGCTGGCGGCATTCATTCAGGAAAACAAGATTGAGGAGATCGTCCTCGGCCACCCGAAGAACATGGACGGCACAGTTGGCCCTCGTGCCGAGAAGTGCGAGACTCTGGCGAAGGAGCTGGAGGAACGCACCGGACTGCACGTTGTGCTGTGGGACGAGCGCCGCACGACGGTCGCCGCACACGAAATCCTGCACCGCAGCGGCAAAAAAGAGAAAAAGCACCGTCAGAACGTCGATGCAGTCGCGGCAACGCTTATCCTGCAGGGCTATCTGGATTTTAAGCGCCGCCAGTGATTTCCGGTATATCTATTTATATAGTATCCTTTTTCGGCACCTGTTCCCCGCAGGTGCCGTTTGCTTTTCCAATAACTTCTTTCGATAAGAAACATTTCTTGACGGTTTGGCTTTTTTCTGCTACAATAAGAAAAACTTCAATACTTTACCGTGTGCAAGTCCCGCTGCATGCGGTTTTTGTTTCTAAGGAGAATGATACATGTCTATTCTTTTCAGCCTGCTCACAAACCCGGTCACGATATCCGTACTGGTGCTCTGTGTTCTGTGCCTGACCGGTTTGAATGTGCTGCTGTCCATGCTCATCGCGTGCATCATCGGCGGCGTGGCCGGCGGTATCCCGCTGCTGAACGCGCCCGAGGGCACGCAGACCGTTATGCAGCTGCTGACCGGCGGCTTTGCCAGCAACGCCACGACTGCGCTGGCGTACATCCTGCTCGGCACGTTTGCCACCTGCATCGCCACGACCGGTCTGGCCGACATTCTGTCGAAAAAGCTGTCGCGCCTGCTCGGCGGACACAAACTGGCGCTCATTGGTGTGCTGACGCTCGTTGCCTGCCTGTCGCAGAACCTCATTCCGGTGCATATCGCATACATCCCGATTCTCGTGCCGCCGCTGCTCCGCATGATGAACCGTATGCGGCTTGACCGGCGTGCCGTTGCGTGTGCGCTGGCGTTCGGCCATAAAGCGCCGTATATCACCATTCCGTTTGGTTTCGGATTGATTTTTCAACGCGTTATCGCGGATAATCTGAGTGAAAACGGTCTTTCTGTAACGGTCAAGGACGTTACCGCCGCCAACTGGAGTATTGGCGTTGCCATGCTGATCGGTTTGTTCATCGCCGTGTTTGTCCTGTACCGCAAGCCGCGTGACTACCACGACATTGAAGCAGACACCTCCGCTGCCGAGGTAATTTCGGAAAAGCTCGAGTATCGCCATTATGTCATGCTTGCCGCCGCGATTGTTGTCGCAGTCGTGCAGGTTATCAGTCAGGATCTGGCGCTTTCCGCGCTGTGCGGCCTGATCATCATCATCGCGTTCCGCGCTATCAAATGGAGTGACATTGACGAGCAGATCGAGGGCGGTATCCGTCTGATGGGTCAGATTGCCATCATTATGCTGGTGGCAGGCGGCTACGCCTCGGTCATCAAGGCCACCGGCGGCATTGACGCGCTCGTAAACGCCGGTATTTCCGCCGTAGGCGGCAGCAAGGTTGTCGCTGCGATTGTCATTACGCTCATCGGCCTGTTGGTGACGATGGGCATCGGCACCTCGTTCGGCACTGTGCCCGTGCTCGCTGTGCTGTTCGTGCCGATGTGCAGCTCGCTTGGGTTCTCCACTCCGGCTACCATCCTGCTCATTTCGGCCGCCGCTGCCCTCGGTGATGCAGGCTCGCCCGCATCCGATACCACGCTCGGCCCAACCTCCGGTCTCAACGCCGACGGTCAGCACGATCATATCCGCGATACCTGCATCCCAACGTTTATCGCGTTTAATATTCCGATTATGATCTGCGCGATTTTGATGTCGCAGGTGCTGTAAAACAGCACCCCTGCAAACACCCCTGCAATAATAATTAAGGTTTAAGGCGCGACGATGAAAAACGCTCGAGATTACTCGAGCGTTTCAGTCTGTCGATAAAGTCAATCTATCGTTTTTACTTTTCGTGCGGCAGCACGCATAAAATAGAATTTGCACAGCAAATTCATAATTCCCGGGGGCGTGTACCTCGGGAATTATACAAGGGACGAAAAATTGTGCCCGTAGGGCGCGGCTTTTCGTCAAGATTCGATTGAAAGCGTGGTTTCAATCGAGAGGCTGCTCGAAAAACGGAGTTTTTCGACAGCCTCAAGTCAGCCATTTTCGGCTGACTTTCCCTTTATATATCATCCTTCTTGCGCTTCTGCTCCTATTTCCGCGAGGATTTGACAAGCCGCTCTAGCGTTTCCACCATCTCCGAGCCTTCCAGCGGCTTTGCAATATGCATATCCATGCCCGCAGCAAAGGCAAGCTGACGGTCCTCTGCGAAAGCGTTTGCTGTCATGGCGATGATTGGAATGGTTCTCGCATCCGGACGCTTCATCGCGCGAATACGCCGCGTCGCTTCCAGACCGTCCATCACCGGCATCATCACATCCATTAAAATCGCATCAATTTCTCCGGGCCTGGAATCGGCAAAAATGCGTACCGCCTCCTCACCATTCACTGCCTTGATGATGGAGGCTTCTTCCACATTGAGTACAAACTCAGCAATCTCCATATTCATCCTGTTATCTTCCGCAACCAGCACATGCAGTCCGGCAATAGAACTGGTCTGCAGCAGACGTTTCGGCTTGTTTTGCTTCTCCGGTGCATGGCAGATGCGGAATGACAGCGACAGCGTAAACGTCGTGCCTACGCCCTGTCTGCTGACAAAGGACAGCGTGCCGCCCATTTTCTCCGCCAGACTTTTCGCAATCGGCATACCCAGACCGGTACCGCCATATTCCGATCGAGCAAAATTCCGTTCCTGTGCAAATGGCTCAAATACGTGCTTCTGAAACTCCTCGCTCATGCCGATACCGGTATCCGCACAGGTGAATTCAATCTGTGCAGTCTCCGGATCCGCACTCGGCTTTTCGCGGCATCCCAGCCTGACTTCGCCCCCTGCGTGGTTGTACTTGACCGCATTGCTGATGATATTCATCAGCAGCCGACGCAGGTGCAGCGGACTGCCGAGCAGGCAGCGGTGCTCAACCGGATAGCCATCCGTTATTATCGTAATGCCCCGCTCCCGCGCCTGCTTATCCACCACCACGCCAACACTGTCCAGCAGTTCCTTGAGGTCAAACTCGCGTTCCTCCAGCATGATCTCGCCGGATTCCAGCTTGCCCATGTCCAGCACCTCATTTACCAGCTCGAGCAGCAGACCGGAGGCATCCCATATTTTCTTCCGGCACTCGGTTTGCTTGTCCGGATCGTCCTTGTAGTAATTCGCAATCTCAATCATACCGCGAATGCCGTTGATCGGCGTGCGGATATCGTGGCTCATGCGCTGCAGGAACTCGGTCTTAGCGCGGTTGGCCTGCTCGGCCTTTTTGGCGGATTCCATCAGTTGCCCGCGGAATTCCCGCTCGCGCCGGTCCTGCTCGGCCAGATATTCCCGCGCGGAACGCCTGCGGAACATTTGAATCACGGTCAGCATGACCAGATAGATGATCAGCGCCGCCATCATATTTTTGACCATATCAGTCGCTACCATACGGTCGGATACATAGGCGTAGATATAGTAGTCGCGGCTGCGGTCCAGACCACCGAAATAGGCATTGCCATCGCACTTGAAATGTCCGACCGCGGCGGACGACAGTTTTGACTTGATCTGCTGCAGAATCCGGCTGTCCTCCACCTTGGTATCAGCCAGTTCTTCGTCGTTGGACGCGATAATGCGGTCGCCGTTTGTCACCACAATCACACCGTCGTCCTTGGTATTATAGCCCGCAAGCAAGCCCTGTATGGTCAGCGTATAATTGCGTGCATACTCCGCAGTGGTGTGATAGTATACAACGATCACACCGGGCACATCTGTACGGCCGTACGCCGAAATATCCACATAGGAGCCGTCCGGCAGGTCAATCCGAGAAGCATAGGTCTTCTGCGGATACCTGACCACATCGAGCACTGTATTCCGCTCTATATACTCCTGCAGTGTTAGAAAATTCAGCAGATCACCGTTATACTCGCACTGCACTCTTCCATCTGTGTCCAGCAGAATAATGCCGGTCAGCCGCTGTTCCTGCGCATAGAACCGAAGCCGGTCTTCATCTACAGCCGAGCCCTCATAGCCGATATTGCGGTTTACCTGCTGTGCGTTGTCCATGATACGCATCAGACTTTTGGTAACAGCCGCAGCATTGTAGCGTGTATAGGTCGTGCACTGCTCCTTCACATAATCTATCGTATTGCCGAGCTGTTCCCGTGTCTGCGCGCTCTCCGCACGCACCGTGCGAAAGCCGACCAATATGACCAGCACGGCGCCGATTGCAGCCGCAATCCGTTCGTACCGGCGCGTGGCTTTGCCCTTTTTAACCTGCAGCACAGTCCACCTCCAAATATTTATCCGGATCGGACAGATACCTGCCTATGATCGTTCGAGTCGTACCGTCTGCACGCATTTCCTCGAAAACCCGGGAAAGCTGTTCGTTCAGTCCACGCGCATCGTTTTTTGCAAACGCCACACCAATTCCTGTCGTGAGAATACTTTCGTCCAGAATACGGTAATCCACATCATAATCCTTCATATACTGCCGAATAGCGGTTTCGTGCGCCGCGATTGCATCCACATAGCCCTTGCCGAGAGAGGTGTAGAGCAGTTCGCGATCTTCCAGACTGTATACTTCACGCACAAGCGGAATGCGGCTGTCCGTTCGCTCGAGGAAAATACTTTCCGGCTTGGTAGTGGACTGCACGGCAATGGTCCTGCCCTCCAGATCGCTCAGCCGGTAAATATCGCTGCTGCGGTTGACCGCAACCACCTGGCGGCTGATCATATACGGTTCGGTCCAGTTGTATTCATCCTCGCGTCCATCAATGGAAAAGCATCCCCAGATACAGTCAATATCACCATGTTCAACCAGTTTCTTCTTTTCTTCCCAGTCAATACCGACGAAGGATACCGCATACCCCAGCCGTCCGAAGGATTCCTTAGCCAGATCCACATCTATGCCCGCCGGATTGCCATTTTCATCGGTATAATTAAACGGCGGATAGTTGTCACTGCCCACCTTGATCGTTATCGGTGTTTCCGTCTGGTGCTCCTGCATATCCTCGGCAGCCGTACATCCGCACAACAGCACACCTGCCAGCGCTGCCGCAAATACACCGAAAATCCGTCTTTTGAGTCTCATGGCTTCCCCTGCTTTGCTTTTTATCCTTATTATACCATTTTAAATCTATGAATGCCAGAGAGAGTATAACATTTTATTCCAGTATTTTTCGACAATTTTTTCACTTTATGTCGATTTTTTCGTACCCAAATCCGCCAGCAACACCTTCATCTGCCCGCCGCAAACCATACCTTCCTGTGCAGCAATGTCGTTGCTCATGTCGATGGTGACGCACTTGTGCTCGCCGGTCCCAATCAAGTAGTACGCCTGCCGCATAACGGCGCTCTCACTGCAGCCGCCGCCGATGGTGCCTGCGGTAGCCGTATTGGCATCGACCACCATGTACGAGCCGGATTTTACCGGCGTGGAACCGCTGGTCTCGTACACGAGCATGAGCGTTTTGGGAATATCACCGCGTGCAGCGGTTTCCAGCAGCGGCAGGTCGATGTCCTCTGCGGTGAGAATGCTACTCTTGGAACGGCGATCGGTCGTGCGGCGGCGTTCCGCGATCAGCTCTGCCACGATAGAAATCGCAATCTCCTTGACGGTCAGCGCACCAATGTCCAGACCGATGGGCGTATGAATGCGGTCGAGATCTGCCCGAGAGAAGCCTTCTTCCTCAAGCATGTTCAGCAGACCGACCGTGCGCCGCTTCGACCCGATCATGCCGAGATAGCGCGGCATGGTGCCGCGCAGAAGCTCCCGCAGGCAGTCCGCGTCATAACGATGCCCGCGCGTGATAACGGCAACGTAATCGCTCTCTCGGATGCCGATTTTCTCGATTGCCGCCGGAAACAGATCACATACGATCTGCTTTGCTTCCGGAAAGCGCGGATGATTGGCAAAAGACGGCCGGTCGTCCGCCACAACCAGCTCAAAACCGAGATCGGCCGCATAGCGGCAAAGCGGCTGCGCGATCGTGCCGCCGCCGAGCAGAATCAGGCGTTCCTGCGGCATGAAATTGCGCGTGTACTGTACGCCATCCGCGTCGATGGTCAGCGCCGCCGGAAGTCCCTTGCGAGCATTTTCCGCGGCAGCCTGCAGCTGTTCCAGCAAAGTCATCGTGCCGTCGCTCCTTCCGCGTGATAATCGCCGCTTTTGCCGCCGGTCTTGTGCAGCAGCAGCGTCTCATCAATACGCATACCGCGGTCCACCGCCTTGCACATGTCGTAGACGGTCAGCGCAGCAACAGTGGCTGCCGTAAGTGCTTCCATCTCAATGCCGGTCTTGTGCGAACAACGCAGCGTGCTGACAACGCGCACCTGCGTCTCCGAGACAGCCTCAATGGCGATGTCCACGCTCTCGATCGGGATCGGATGGCACATCGGGATCAGCTCTGCCGTCCGCTTGGCCGCCATAATGCCCGCGATACGCGCGCACGCGAACACATCGCCCTTGGGCACTGTTCCGTCAAGGATCATGCGCAGCGTCTCCGGCTGCATGGTCAGCACGGACTGCGCCACCGCTTCGCGCTGCGTGACCGGCTTCGCGCCGATGTTGACCATGTGCGCTGCACCGTTTTCATCCAAATGGGTCAGTTTCATGTTGTTCCTCCCGAAAATTTATTTTGTTCCGCAAACACAAAAAACACCGCTCAAAACGACGTTTAAGCGGTGTTTCATCTGGTCCGAGTGACAGGATTCGAACCTGCGGCATCCTGCTCCCAAAGCAGGCGCGCTACCAACTGCGCTACACCCGGATAGTATTGTGAGCGCCCCGTATTCCGAGGAACCGAGGCGCTTGATGGTGCCGGTGACCGGACTCGAACCGGTACGCTGTCGCCAGCGGTGGATTTTGAGTCCACTACGTCTACCAATTCCATCACACCGGCATAACATAGTTATTATATCGTAAATCGCACCGGTTGGCAAGAGGAATTTTTCGAAAAGGGTATTTTTCTTTCACTGCTGCAAAAGATAACAGCCATTCCCGTGGGAATGGCTGTTATCTTTTAAAACAAATGTGCAACGCCAATTACACCCTGAGAACCGAGCAGCATAATAAAGCCTGCAACAATTACGCCGCACAGAATCGAAGTCAGCGCCTTGGTTTTCGGCATTTTGAGCAGCGTTGCAATCAATGCACCCGACCATGCTCCGGTGCCCGGCAGCGGGATCGCCACAAAAAGGAACAGACCCAGCCGTTCATACCGGGTGACCTGACCGGTCTTTCCGAGCAGCTTTTCTCGGTACTTGGTGGCAAAGCCGGAAAGCGGGCCGAGCGAGCACACCCAGTCCAGCAGCTTTTCGCCGAAGAACAGCAAAAACGGGATCGGGATCATATTGCCGATCACAGCCAGCGGGATCAGCTCGATCGCCGGCACGCCTGCGACCGCGCCCAGCGGGACCGCACCGCGCAATTCTACCAGCGGAACCATGGAGATGAGCACAACCGCCAGTTCACGGCCTGCGCCCATCAGCCAGTTGAATAACGATGAAAACACGATTTTTTCCTCCTGACAAGTGTTCTATGGTAAACAGCGAATATTCACACAGATATACTTGTTAATGATACCCTATTCCGCATACAAACGCAAGCGCTGCAATCGTAAAATCTGTGTAAAATAATTTGACGCACCCCTCGCGAGCGGTTATACTGAATATATAAAGGAGGGGATCTCCATGCCGCGAGGACAAAAAGACGCTGCCTTTTACGACAGCGCGGCTCTGCTTGTGCTTTCTCTGCTTGAGGAGGCGGACAAGACCGGTTTTCAACTGCTGCATGAGGTGGAATGCCGCTCAGACTGCGCGTTTGCCATCCGCGAAAGCCGCCTGTATCCCCTGCTGCACGGACTTGAGGCACGCGGCGATGTCCGCTCCTGTGAACGGCAGACCGAGGACGGCACGCACCGTTTTTACCGGCTGACCCGTCAGGGCGTGAAAACGCTCACCTGCTGCCGGGAACAGTGGAAAACCTGCCGCAAGCCAATCGGAGGTGGCGCCTGTGTCACCAAATAAGCTGATTGCGCCGTACCTGCACCGCGTGTGCCGGCATCTCCTGTGGCCGCCTTACCGTGCCCGCGTTCGGCGGGAGCTGACCGACCATATTCTCAGCCGCGCGGAGGAGCTGCGCTGCCGCGGCAGCCTCACACAGGAGCAGGCTGTGCGTCAGGTGCTGCGCGCACTTGGTGATCCGGATGTGCTGGGAAAGGCTCTGCGGCAGGCGCGTCTGCCGCTTGCACGGGTAGTGTACAACGTGATTTCCGCCACTGTATGGATTGCCATTCTGCTCTGTGCGTTATATCTGACAATTTACCTGCTGTAAACAGCACAAAAGCGTTCTGTATGAGATTTACAGAACGCTTTCTTTAGGCAATACCGCATAGCGGTGTTGCCTGAGGCTGTCGAAAAACTAACGTTTTCCGAGCATCCTCTCGCTCGAAACCACGCTTTCGAGCGAATACCGAAGAAAAACCGCGCCCTGCGGGCACATTTTTTCTTCCCTTGTATAAATTCC
>OLSM01000092.1_pt1 | contig 91823 bp, 80 predicted proteins | sample 1672721 | NCBI WGS metagenome assembly OLSM01 (sample SAMEA3136717, study PRJEB25190) | human gut metagenome
TCCTGACCTTTGACGCACTTTTGCATGTACCAGATGGCCGCTCCCTCCTTTTCGTATAGTTTGTTACTCTGCGAAAAATTTTTAAATGTAAAATAATAAATGAAATCTTTTCTTAAGATTACCATTCATCATTATAGCACAACAAGTAAAAAAAGCAATCGGATTGTACAGGATCCAGCAAGAAAATCTTGTCAAATTCATTGTCCACATATCTATCATTATAAAAAATTTTCTATATTCTAATATTTCCACAATTTATGATTTTAAAACAGACCATGTTTTTCCCGGTTTTCGCAGAGTAACAAACTCTGCGATTTTTTTATTATCGACTGTCTGTAATCCCGTATTTGCCTTTTTCATTTTCTTGTCTGCTCCCATGAAAAAAGCACTCACATTTCTGTAAGTGCTTTCGTTACAAATTCTGTATGATCAAAATAACGGCAAGGCTATCGGAAGATAAGTCCTCCACTGTTTATTCTCCGGTTATTTCCCGCTTGTCTCCGGTGGAATCCCCACCTCATTTGGATTCTCTTTGACTTCTACATGGACGTATTCCGGCTGTTCCCACAGCACGACGTCTCCTGTCTCCATCGACTTCTTTACATCGATCAGCCGTTGATTGGCAGAGCCACGAAAGAGCAGATCTACCTGCTTTTGCTCCTCTACAAATCTTCCATCCACCAGAACATCAATGCAGTCAAGCATTTCCCTGGTCTCATTCCACTTTGGAAACATCTGCGCGAGGATCTCTTTATCGAAGACGTACCCGGAATAGCACCAGATCGAAAGATCCGGGAATTTCTCCCGCACCCGCTTCAAAAACGGAGCCAGAGCTTTCTGATTTTCATATTCAAACGGCTCCCCGCCAAGCAGGGTAAATCCGTGATAATAGCTTTTTTCCAGCTCTCGCAGAATCTCATCCTCTGTCTGTTCTGTAAATGGCTTCCCATAACAGAAGTCCCACGCCTCCTTATTAAAGCATCCTTTACAGTGGTGTGTGCATCCGCTCACAAAGAGCGATACCCGTACGCCCGGACCGTTTGCCACATCCCACCGTTTCATATCCGCATAATACATCGTTCCAAAGCTCCTTTACCTACAAATGCATCACTCTGCTTTTGATCTCTTTTGTTTTTCCCGGATTCCAGAAGTTCTCTCCGAGATATCCGCATGTTCTTCTTGTAACATTCATCTTCGCCTGATCCTTATTGTGACAGACCGGACATTCCCACTCGAACTCATCGTTAATCATAATCTCACCGTCATAGCCACATTCCTGACAGTAATCGGACTTTGTGTTGAACTCTGCATACTGAATATTATCGTAGATAAATTTCACAACCTCAGCTACTGCCTCCAGATTCTTGTTGAGATTCGGGATCTCCACATAGGAGATGCATCCTCCGGTGCTGATCGTCTGAAACTGACTCTCAAAAGTAAATTTATCAAAGGCGTCAATCTTCTCCCTCACATCCACATGGTAGGAATTGGTGTAATATCCTTTATCTGTCACATCTGTAATGCTTCCGAATTTCTTCTGATCGATTTCCGCAAAGCGGTAGCACAGGCTCTCTGCCGGAGTACCGTAAAGACCGAATCCAAGTCCTGTCGTCTCTTTCCATGTATCGGTTGCGGTACGGAGTCTCCGCATCAGCTTGAGAGCAAACTTCTGTCCTTCCTCCGTCGTCTGACTCTCTCCTGTCATCAGCTTCGTCACTTCGTAAAGTCCGATATAACCTAGGCTCAGGGTAGAGTACCCACCGTGCAGATATTTGTCAATCTTCTCGCCTTTTCCAAGGCGGGCGATAGCGCCGTACTGCCAGTGAACCGGGCTCACATCGGAGCTTGTTCCCTCCAGCGCCTTGTGACGGCACATCAGTGCCTCAAAGCAAATGGACAGTCTCTCGTCGAGAATCTGCCAGAATCTTTCCATATCTCCTTCTGCCAAAATCCCGATCTGCGGAAGATTAAGACTGACCACGCCTTGGTTGAAACGGCCTTCCCACTTATAATTTCCATTCTCATCTTTCCAAGGGGAGAGGAAGGAACGGCACCCCATCGGTGAGAAGACATTGCCTTCGTAGTTCTCTTTCATCTTCTTGGCGGAAATATAGTCCGGATACATCCGTTTTGCAGAACACTTTACAGCCAGTCTGGTCAGGTCGTCATATACCCCACCACTTAAATTATTGTCCTCATTTAAGACATAGACAAGCTTCGGGAACGCCGGTGTTACATAAACTCCTGCCTCATTCTTGATTCCTTCGATCCGCTGGCGCAGGATTTCCTGAATAATCATCGCGTTTTCCTTTGCGTACGGATGAGATTTGTCCGGGTTTAGGAACAGGGTTACAAACGGCGACTGTCCGTTTGTCGTCATCAGGGTATTGATCTGATACTGGATCGTCTGTACACCGGATCTCAGCTCGTCCTGAAGTCTGTCGTCCGCAAGCTGCTCCATCAACTCTTCAGAAAGGACTCCTGTATATTTCTCCCTGTATTTCTTCATATATTTCTCGTGGCTTCTGTGCAGATATTTGCCCAGATGACGGATATCCACGGACTGCCCTCCGTACTGGCTGCTGGCTACTGACGCAATGATCTGTGTCATTACAGTACATGCCACATGAAAGCTCTTCGGAGACTCGATGAGCTTGCCATTCATCACAGTGCCGTTATCCAGCATATCTCCGATATTTACAAGACAGCAGTTGAAAATCGGCTGGAGGAAATAGTCCATATCGTGAAAATGAATGACACCTTCCTCGTGCGCTTTTACAATCTTCTCTGGCAGAAGCACTCTCTTTGTCAGGTCTTTAGACACTTCCCCTGCAATATAGTCACGCTGTGTGGAAGCAAGGGTGGAATTCTTATTAGAATTCTCTGTTTTTAATTCGGAATTCTCGCCCCGGATCAGACGCAGAATGGAATCGTCCGTGGTGTTGGATTTCCGCACCATCGCTCTCGTATAGCGGTAGATGATGTATTTCTTGGCAAGATGATATTTGCCCTCCTCCATCAGCTTCTGCTCGATGATATCCTGGATATCCTCCACAGCCATACTGGCAAGCTTCCGGTTCTCAATGGAAGCTACGATATCATAAATCTTCTCCTCGGAGATCTTGTCCTCCTTTTCGACTTCATTATTCGCTTTCTGTATTGCATGGACGATCTTATTTCTGTCGTACTCAGCCTCCCGTCCGTCTCTCTTTATTACTTTCATATATCATACCTCACTGTTTTCCCTGAATTTGCCCGGGACTTCTGTTCTTCGTCCCCGGCGACAATCCCAATTATAGCAGAGGTGATCCATAATTTCTACCATATCTTGTGATTTTTTTATTATTCTACTATATATGGTATTTTATACAATTTTCTAACTATTTTATTTTTCCAGAAAACATGGGTGTTGCAGCCGAATGACGGTTGCATTTTCCCTGGAAAAATTATATAATTTTTGTATCATGGACACGAAACTACAAAGAGAAATAGAGGTAATGCGTATGAAAAAAAAAGTGGTTGTAGCATTAGGACACCGAGCCCTCGGAACGACGCTCCCGGAGCAGCAGATTGCGGTCCGCAAGACAGTAAAATCCATTGCGGATCTTGTACAGGACGGCTATCAGGTTGTCATTACACACAGTAACGCGCCACAGCTTGGTATGATTCACACTGCTATGAATGAATTCGGCAAGAACCATCCAGACTATACTCCAGCTCCGATGTCTGTCTGCTCGGCAATGACACAAGGCTACGTCGGATTTGATCTTCAAAATGCGATCCGGGAGGAACTTCTTACACGGGGAATTTACCGTACCGTCAGTACGATTCTGACCCAGGTAACGGTAGATCCGTACGACGAGGCATTTTACACCCCAACAAAAGTTCTGGGACGTTATATGTCCGCAGAAGACGCTGCAGCAGAGCGAAAAAAAGGCAACTATGTGGTGGAGGAGCCTGGAAAGGGGTTTCGTCGTGTCGTTTCCGCACCGAATCCGGTGAAGATCGTAGAGCTTGACGCGATCCGGACCCTTTCCGATGCGGATCAGGTTGTCATCGCCTGTGGAGGCGGAGGAATTCCGGTCCTTCAGCAGGATCACCGTCTCAAAGGCGCCAGCGCTGTCATTGAGAAAGACCTGACGGCAGGGAAACTTGCAGAGGAGCTGAATGCCGACGCACTGATTATCCTGACAAGTGTGGAGAAAGTCTTCATTAACCGTGGTACAGACAAAGAAAAACAGCTTGGTGAGATCTCCGTCTCCCAGGCAAAGCAGTATATGGAGGAGGGACATTTTGGCGTCTACAATATGCTGCCGAAGTTCCGTGCGTCCGTCTCCTTCATCGAAAAGGGCGAAGGCCGCTTGGCTTACATTACCTGTCAGGAGGCGCTTCGTGACGCACTGAAAGGCCGGACCGGAACCATCATCCGCTAAGCCGTGTGATCGGTATCGCTGTTTAGAAACATGACAGGAGGGAGACTTCCCTGCAAGCATCCCAGACGTTTCTAAAGTCTGAGAGGTTGGAGAGGAGTCTCCCCCTTTATTTTCTCTGATGACTGTAGCCTCATTTTGTTTTTCCGGCTTCCTTTGCGATCTGAAGGATCCTTTCATCCAGATGATGTTCTGTAATATAACGGTACACACTTTTCGGAACAAGGTGATCCCACCGCTTTCCATCTATGATCAGATGTCTTACTTCCGTGGCTGTCGTTCCCTTCTCCTCAGTCGGACGGTTCCACAGCACTTCCACCTGCACGCCAAGTCCGGTTAGTGTCCGGTACTTATCCTCCCCCCAATCATCGCAAATGCTCATGTAGTACACTGCATCCCTTGGCGCATACTGAAAAATGAGCTCCGGTGTATTGATCGGGAATGGGACAATCTCAAACTGCTCTCTCGGCACGCCAAACTCCAGCATGGCAAGTCGAATCATCTCGTAGCGTTCAAAATAAGTGAATGGATTGTTCTCCGGTTTGGAACGGTTTTTGTCGTGAAGATTCACCCGGATAAATCCTGCATCCGGATTAGAAATCCCGATAATCAGTCTTTTGCACTGATTTTTTGCCGCCATCAGATACTCCATATGTTTCAAATGCAGACACTGGAATCTGCCATGAATGACCCCTGTTTTCTCAGCCATCTCTCAACCTTCCTTTTTCTTTTGTTTCACACGCTTTCTACTATAACACGGCTTTTCCAAATGGGAAGCTCGAATTGCTTTCCTCTTCCGGATTCTCTATTTCGCCTTTTCGTTAATCCAGTCTGTAATCTGGCAGAGTCCCTCATCGTCCGCCGGAAATTCTTTTCGCTCAATCTCTTCTTCCGGCGTCACATCATAGCAGTACGGTTCTTTCCAGACAGCAGCCTCCAGTTTCCCTTTCTCCATATCCAGTGCAATCCGAAACCGGATGTCCGGTTTCGCGCTTCCATAATAGGCTGACTTTTTATAATATGCAATTCCATATAAATCTTCCCGTTTCACCATGTTTTTTTCTCCTTTTTTATGATAAAATGTTTTATAATAATTCAGACATCCACAAAAATACCCTAATCTAAGTTTCACTTGTTTGAGACCGAAGATTTTACGGAGGATAACAGACCTATGAAATCTCGGAACCGCTTTGATCTTTTTCTGCACGCCGTATTTTACAGTCTGATTACCGCGGCGGCAGCCCAGTTTCATATTAATATCTTTTCGCCTGAGTTCAGTGTTTCTCTGGGGATTGTTTTTCTGGCGTCCTTTTCCATGCTTGCACAGGACTTTCCGGTGATCCCGGTGTCCGCCATATCCGGCATCTTTGTCCTGCTCTCCCGTACTTTTTACGGAAGTTTTAACGGGACTTCCCTGGGGGACGCCTTTGTTTCCTCCATTCCGGAGCTGTTTTTTTACCTGTTCTACGGAGTGCTCCTGACGCTCTACCTCGTCAGGATGCGGAAGTCCTCCATCCTGTTGGACACGATCGCCCTGCTTTTCTGCGACTATGCGGCGAACTTTGGGGAACTGATGCTTCGTCTTAATATTAATGCATTTTCGGCATCTTCGCAATCGGGAATTATCATCGCCGCACTTTTCCGGACGGCCCTGATCCTGATTTTTGTAACGGTATTCCGCAGGTATCATGTCGTCCTCCTAAAAAAAGAGCAGCAGGATTACTATCGGCATCTTTCGCTTCTGACGGCGAGACTCCAGGAAGAGGTCATCTGGATGGAGAAAAATACGTCCCTCGTGGAGTCGACGATGCATTCCGCGTACCAGCTCTTCGAGCGTCTCCGCTTGGATTCCGGTACAAAGGACGCCGCGAAGGATGCACTGATCATCGCAAATGATATTCACGAAATCAAGAAAGAATACTACTTGATTCTGCGGGGACTTTCAGAGGCACTTCTGACTGAGGACGGCAGCCGCTTTCTGGAGTTTGACGAGCTCTTTACCCTGTTACAGACACCAGTTAAACAGTTTGCGGCCTCTCTGAACAAGACGCTTACATTCCAACTCAATGGTTCCTGTACGTTTCGTACAGCCTACGTATACGAGCTTCTTTCCGTCTTCCGTAATCTGTTTATGAATGCGGTGGAGGCTACAAAGGAGACGGAAGTTTCTATCTCCGTCAATGTGGAGGAAACGGCACATGAGATCCGCTGTTCTGTTGTGGATCAGGGACCTGGCATTGCCCCGGAGTCTCTCCCACAGATCTTTGACGCCGGATATTCCACAAAGATCAATTACGAGACCGGGGAGATCAGCCGGGGACTGGGACTGAATATCGTAAAAGGAATTGTAGAAGAAAAGCTTGGCGGGAGTATCCAGGCAGAGTCCTGTCCGGGGAGGACCTGTTTTACTATCCGGCTGCCAAAAGAAACATTGGAGGGTTCAGAATGAAATTTTACTTTGTAGACGACGATAAAAATATAAGGACCATACTGAAAATCCTGGTGACAGAACGGAATCTGGGCGAATGTTGCGGCTCCTCCGGAAACGGGGATGATGCCCTAGAAGATGTAGCTGCCCTCCATCCGGATATTATCATCGTGGATCTTCTCATGCCGGATATGGATGGAATCAGCTTTGTGGAAAAGGCACGGAAGATTTCTCCGGAATCCGCCTGCATCATGTTATCCCAGGTTGCTTCCAAGGATCTGATCGCTAAAGCGTACGAGTCGGGGATCGAATTCTTCATCCAGAAGCCGTTAAATGCGATTGAGGTGGAATCTGTAATCCGCAATGTCCTTAAAACACTGTCCATGCACCGCACCATTGGTAAAGTACAGAGCCTTTTTGAGACGGAGTTTTCCGAAAACGGCAGGCAATCAGATAATCCCTCCCCCCAGTCCGAAAATTTTCAGAGCCGGCTTACTAACGTACTACAAAAACTGGGGATCATCGGGGAGCTTGGAAGCAAGGACATCATCACTTTAATTACTTGGCTGCACGACCGGTCGGAGACGCTGGAGCAGCAAACGCTCGGCCGTCTTTTATCCCAGTTCAGCGAGAATCCTAAATCCGTAGAGCAAAGAATCCGGAGAGCGGCATCCACCGGACTTGTCAATCTGGCGCACCTGGGACTGGAAGACTATTCCAACGACGTGTTTACAGAATTTTCAAATACCTTATACAACTTTGAACAGGTAAGACGGGAGATGGATTATATTCGCAGGAAATCGGACAAGCACGGGAATGTAAAGATCCGCAGCTTTCTTAACGCTCTTTTGAGCTACTGTGAAAATGTATAACTGTGCTTCCGAAAAAGCCTCTGGCCCGGGATCGATATCCCGTCCAGAGGCTTTCTTCTATTCTATGAATCAGCCATCGCAACTTCTGCCATCTGGCTGTTTTCTCTTCCTGCTGCTTTCTTTTCGTAATGTTTCTTGAAAATCTGGCTTCCCACAAGTCCTGCAAGGGTTCCGCCGATTGCGGCAAATACGACTGCCAATACAACATTCATCGGGTTGTTAAATGCAAATGGAGCCAAAAGTCCCGGAATCGGTGACGCTGTACCTGGTGCATTGTTGATGATGTGGAATACCGCCGCCGACACTCCGGCCAGCCCTCCTCCAAAGAAATTGGAACCGTAAATCGGAATCGGATTTGCCGTGATGATCGGTGCCTGTGTCAGAGGCTCCATCATAACCGCAATGACATTACTCTTATCTCCAAGTTTCAGACGGTGGAATACGATACCGTTTGTGAAGGATCCACCCACACAAGCGATCGCCGCGATTCCCATCGCCAGCCCGTCCAGCCCGATCATCGCTGTCAGCGCCATGGAACTGAGCGGGGAGGTACAAATCATCTTCATAATTCCTCCAAGCAGGAATCCCATAACAAGCGGAGATTGCTCTGCCGCCGCTGTAATCGTGCCGCCGATCTTTGCAAGTGTCATATTCACAAGCGGATCAGCCGCTGTCGCCACTGCCAGAGAAAGCGGAGCAACAATCAGGGCTCCTGCGATCACATCAACGCCCTCCGGGAGGTATTTCTCAATTACCTGAGAAATCAATCCGACTACATATCCCGCGATAAATCCAGGCAAAATTCCGAACTGTCCTAATACAACGCCTGACGCAATGGCCAGAACTGGATTTGTACCCATGCTGAGCGGCACCGCAATCGCTGCAGCCACGCCGCCAAAGCCTCCTGCGTTTTCACCTACGGTTCTGAAAAAGGAAATTCCAAACAGGTCTCCTGAAATATACTTATGAATAGCCTCCACAAGGAATGTTGCCACCGCTGCGTTTGCCATACCGCTCATTGCAAGAGATCCTTTTGGCATTTTCATACTGAAAAGGGAGAAGATTGCCAGCGTAAGCAGAAGCATCCCAACTCCTGACAAGATAGTGATCATATTGTTTCCTCCTTTAACTGCGTCTTATAGATTTTCGTCCTCTTTTTCTTTCTGGTTATAAATATAACCTATGAGTTTCAAAATCCTACAGGAGGTATCAAAACAGATAATATTTTTTTCTTATCAGAGAACTTTTTATGCATTATGCTTAAAAACACCTGGCAAAAAGTGTTTACAATCACGAAAGCCTTGTCTCCGGGATGCTGTCCCGCACACAAAGCGCCCCGTATCCGAGCTGATTGTTAGGCCAGACTTCAAAGCCCGGAAGCTGCCTCGCCCCCCTTCTTAAGTATGCTTTAGCCTTCTCTCCATATAAAAACGGATCGTTTTTTTCTATCATTCCCCATTCCATCAGAAGAGCCGCTCCGCCTGCCGCAAATGGTGTGGCAAAGGAGGTTCCTGTAAAAGCAGCGTACCCGCCCTGTCCCTGAACGGAGATGACATTGACTCCGGGTGCGGCAAGATCGGGTTTCTGATTGTCCTTGTTTTCTTTCCCCCGTCCGGAGAAATCCGCGTATGTCATGGCTGTGGCATCGTAAGCCCCTACAGTCAACACCCGGGAGGAAGTAGAAGGGATGGTGAGCGTCCGCTCCTCTGTCGGATAGAAGAAGGCTGTACCTTCATTGAGGACATAGCTCACCGGAAGCCACATCTCATACTGTCCGGTGACAATCTGTTCCGGAATCAGGATAATATTCCACTCCCCACTGTTGACATAATCATCTGCCGGCAGAAACTCCATGTAAATCTCATTGAGTCCACTGTATGGACTTGGCTCCCCATAGTAAAGAAGAATCTCTGTTTTCCCGACCCGGAACCGCTGCGTCCCCATCACTTCCCGGATGGGACCGACTCTCTCCCCGGACGGAGTCTGAAGGGCCACTCCAATGACATCTGTATAATCCGTCCAGATCTGAAGGCTAAACGCCCCCTGCCGCTCCTGCACCGCCAAAGGAATGTTCCGCTCCTCTCCCTCTCTTAGAAACCCCGACGCATGACCAGCCTCAGCTCCCTCGTTTCCCGTTCCTACACTGATGAGTGTTCGACCCGTCTCCGCCGCCGCGTCCAGAAACCGCTCCGGCAGGGAGGTGCCATTATGAGATCCGTATGTATTTCCGAAACTGATATTGATGGACACCGGCATCCGAAGTTCCTCTGCTTTCTTTACGATATAGTCCACCGCCTGCATCAGCTCCGCCGTCCTAGGGAAACCAATGCCGCCCGGATTTCCCAGTTTGACGACGATCAGTTCCCCATCCGGCGCCACACCCCGGTACTGCCCTTTGCTGTTTCTGCCATTTCCCGCTGCCACCCCTGCCACGGCGGTTCCGTGTCCTGAGGTATCAAGGCTTGGCACCCTTTGTAGCTGCATCGTCCGGTTGGGCTGTCGGAGCGCTTCGTTGATCTCTTCCGCCGAAAACTCTGTCCCGTTCCGGTATCCGGCAGGCGGGCTGCCCTCCACCGTCTGATCCCATAGGAAACGAATTCTCGTCGTTCCGTCCTCGTTTTGAAAATCCGCATTGGAATATTCAATGCCAGAATCAATGATCCCGATCAGCACGCCCTTCCCCGTCAGACGCAAACGTGGTGTCTGCACCGCGTCGATGCAAGACACCCTTCTTCCGTTTGCTACCTCAAAAAACAGCCTCTTCGGTTTTTCGATATAGATGACTTCCTCTAACGAAGCCAATTCTTCCAGATCTTCCTCCCGTATCCTTACGACCGCAAAATTTTTCAACAGTGGGATGACATCCATCGCAATCCGGTCCACGGAATCCAGTGTCCCGGAATACAGGATGATGACATCCCAAGTATTGTCCGCCTCATCGTACCCCACCTCGAGATTGCCGGAGCGAAGCCGCTCCTCCTGTGTTGCGTCCAGTGCCAGATTCAGCACATTTTCGATTTTCTGGCTTGCCATCTCATTCCCCTTTCTTTCCCTTAGTTACAACTGGAAAATCCAAGATACGGCGCCATGCAGGCAGGAATGAAATAGCCTCTCTCGTGGCGGCACACCGGACAAACCGGAGGCACCTTCGCACCTTTGAAGATATATCCGCAGTTCAGGCACATCCACTCTCCGCCGGCTTCCTGTTCATAGTACGTCTCCTGCTGAAGCATCTGTGCAAGTTTTGCGAAGCGTTCCCCGTGGATTCTCTCGATCTCTGCAATCTGGGAAAAGGCATAAGCCGCCTCAGAAAATCCTTCCTCCTCAGCAATCTTCGCAAAAGCCGGGTACACATCCTTATGCTCTTCCTCCTCATTGTGGGCTGCCATCTTTAAAAGCTCCACCAGACTCTCTGACTGGTCCACCGGGTATCCTCCGTCGATCTGGATGGTACAACCCGCTTCCGATTTCAGGAGCTCATAAAATCTTGCGGCATGAGCTCTCTCCTGATCCGCTGTAAAGAGGAAAACCTCTCTAAGCGCGTAAAACCCTTTCCGACAGGCTTCCTCTGCCGCGATTGTGTAACGGTTTCTCGCCTGACTTTCCCCTGCAAAGGCTCTCATCAGGTTCTCTTTTGTCTGGCTCTGTGCAAATTCAACGGCCATGGTGCATACCTCTCTTTCTCAATCTTTTATTGAGTAGTATGCACCATGGCCGTTCTTTTATTCATATTTAGTTAAATCCGATAATCCGTCTCATCACGGAGTATCCCATGGACGAGATCTTTCTTCCCGGCTTACCCGGTAAGTTCATCGTCTGTCCAAGGATGCCATAACGAATCTTGAAGTACGTCCGGTAATCCTTCTTCTTGAGGTAGATCCAGAGTTCCTTTTTCTTTTCCAGATTTTCCTCTTTCTTGGAACGAATACAGATGATGGAAGAAACCGTCATCATAATCGCCAGATATTTTATCATATAGTTTCTCAGCTTCTTGTTTGGAATCATCCGCATCTCATACATCTCAATCATCGTCTTATTCACAAAAAGCTGCTGATCAATCCGCTTGATCATATTCTTCTCGTTGACCGATTGGTCGTCCCTTCCGATGTAATACCGGTACAGATTAACGTCCAGATAATAGATCGTGCTGACATGAGGCAACGGATAGTAAACATAAATGTTATCCACATAAAATGTATGTTTTGGCAGCCGGAGCTGACAAAGCTTTAAAAGCTCCGTCCGGTAGATAACAGAATGCATCAGAATATACTGATCCACTCGGAAATGTCCCAGATCATTCCAGCCGAAAATCCGCTCCTGCGGCAGACAGTTTCTGTAGTGAATCACCTTCTTGTGTCCTGCCCCTACTTTCTCATAGACATAGTTGGAGATGAACATATCGACTTCTTCATCCTTCTCCTCGAAAGATTTCATTTGGTTTAAAACCTGAATCAGAGCCTCCTCATCCAGCCAATCGTCACTGTCCACCACCTTAAAATATTTCCCTGTAGCATGGAGAAGTCCGGTATTGACCGCTTCACCGTGTCCGCCGTTCTCCTGGCTGATCACCCGCACAATATCCGGGTATTCCCGCTCGTAGCGTTTCCCGATCTCCTCAGTCCCGTCCTTGGATCCATCATTGACAATGATGATCTCGACGTCCTTTCCTCCTTTGAGTACGGACTCGACTGCCCGCTCCATATAATCCTGTGAATTATAACATGGTATTGCAAATGTAATATACTTCATTGTTTTCCCCCGTTCCTGCGTTTGCAGTTACTGTTTACAGTATAATCGCTTTTCTCTGATTTTCCAAGCATATTTTTCAAGTCCTCCATTTCTTCTATTGTGCATCGTTTCTTTTTTCGTTATACTAAAAGCAAAATCGAATCAACTGGAGGAACTGAATCATGAGTAAAAATATCCTGGTAGGACAGTCCGGCGGGCCAACGGCCGTAATCAACGGAAGTCTCTACGGCGTTATAACAAAAGGCTTTGAGATGCCGCAGATCGATCATGTCTACGGCATGGTAAATGGAATCGAAGGATTCCTGCACGGACAGATGATGGACATGCAGACGCTGATAGAAGACGGAACCCTTCCGCTTGTAAAGACAACCCCGGGGGCTTACCTTGGATCCTGCCGCTATAAGCTTCCGGAGGATCTGGCGGATCCGGTGTATCCGGAACTTTTCACCAGATTTGCAGAGCACGAAATCGAGGCCGTCTTTTATATCGGAGGTAATGACTCTATGGACACAGTCAGCAAGCTCTCCCGCTACGCCGCGCAGCATGAAAGCCCGATCCGCTTTATCGGAATCCCGAAGACCATCGATAATGACCTGGTAATGACAGATCACACCCCTGGCTTTGGAAGCGCCGCCAAGTATGTAGCTTCTACCGTCCGCGAGATTGCCATCGACGCATCCGTCTATGACAACAAACCGTCCGTCACCATCGTTGAAATCATGGGCCGTCATGCCGGATGGCTCACCGCGGCATCCGCCCTGGCACGAATGTTTAAGGGTGACAATCCGGTGCTGATTTATCTGCCGGAGACTGCCTTTCATCCGGAAACCTTCCTTGCACAGGTACGAAGGGCACTGGAGACCACCACGAATCTTGTTGTATGTATCTCTGAAGGAATCCACGACAATACCGGAACATTCATTTGCGAGTATGCAAATGATGTAGGTACCGATACCTTTGGTCACAAAATGCTGACCGGATCCGGTAAATACCTGGAAAACCTCGTAAAAGAAACACTCGGCATCAAAGTGCGCTCCGTGGAACTCAATGTTTCCCAACGCTGCTCTTCTGCCTGTCTGTCCCGGACAGATCTTCAGGAGGCCATTCTTGCAGGTTCCTACGGCGTAGAGCGTGCAATGGAAGGAGCGACAGAAGTGATGATTACACTTGGGCGTAAAGAAGGAGACTCTTATGAGATGACACCTGGAACCGCCGATGTCACAAAGATCTGCAACGAGGAAAAGACCGTACCGGCAGACTGGATCACCCCAGACGGTTCCGATGTGACAGAAGCCTTCCTCAACTATGCCCGTCCGCTCATCCAGGGACAGGTGGAAGTGCCACAGAAAGACGGTCTGCCATATTTCGCTTTCCGAAACGGCAAATAAATGTACAACTTGAACAACGCGAACTTGATATTCATATTTTGTTCATTTTTTGTTATTGAAAGTTTCATTTGTAGAACACTATTTTTTCACGAATTGTGGGTATACTAAAATCATCAAAAGGAACACGAAACAGATTTGATAAATACGCTGTCAAGTAAATACTTTTTGAATAAACTTTTTCATAATAAATGCCGGGGATCAGCCGATGGTCACCCGGCATCCTCCCTGTCTATGGGCATTTTCATAATTGCTTTCATTACATACGAAAGAAACTGATCCCCCTGTCTCTTAAAAGCCAGGGGGATTTTCTCTACATTTCAGTCAGATCCGATCTCCATTTACTTCGCTTACCAAATTCAAAAGTTTCTTATTGGTAAACTTTTCTTCTTAAAGTGTCGTGCAATTCCATTGAATCTTCCCAGTCTCTCTCTTATAATCATCGTAGGAGGTGAAAACAATGCATGAATTGCGGATTGCGGAAAACTTAATCCGGCTTCGCCATGAGCGCAAAATTACGCAGGAGGAGCTGGCGGACTATATTGGCGTCACAAAAGGCTCTGTCTCCAAATGGGAGAAGAATATCAGCAAACCGGATCTCCAAACGATTCCGGTTCTCTCCACGTTTTTCGGTGTTACCATCGATGAACTGCTTGGATACCTGCCTCAGCTTTCCAAGGACCAGATCCAGAAGCTGTATCTGGACTATTCCAATTCCTTTGCCGTATCAGATTTTGATAAAACGGTAGAGGACATCCGGACCACTGTGAAGCACTATTATTCTTGTTATCCCCTTGTCTTTCAGATGTGTGTCCTTTTGCTGAATCACTATTTACTTGCCAAAACACAAAAAATGCAGACAGAACTTTTACATTATATGAGCGATTTGTGCGACCATATCACCGCACACTGCGCAGATCTCAATCTTTGCAAGGATACCTTGATCCTAAAAGCGCTCATTCTCATGGGTGGAGGACAATATAAGGAAGCGCTCCAGATACTGGAGGCAGACTCTGATCCCAGAACACTTTCCAGAGAAAGCGACAGTGTCCTCGTCTCCGCCTATTTGATGAACGGAAATAGGGAAAAGGCATGTGACTTTGCCCAGATCACGATGTATCTGAATCTGTTCTCCCTAGTAGAGCTTTCCGCTAAGTATCTAACCGTGGTGGCAAGTGATCAGAATGCTTTTGACATGACGGTGGAGCGGGTGGAGTCTTTGATCGACAGCTATCAGCTTGTAAAACTCAATGCCAATGCTGTCTCCGTTTTTGAGTACCAGGCAGCGCTTGGATATCTGCAGTTTGACGATCCCGATGCCGCTCTTACCCATACCCGGAAATACCTGGACGGAATCCGCACGCTTTTATCAGACGAAGAGTATCACCTTCATGGTGACCGCTACTTTAACCGGATTGATCACTGGATCGAACAGCTTGCAAACGGCTCTGTCTCTCCCCGGGCGAGAAAAACATTCGTAAAAGACATTGCGGCCTCGCTGTCCCATCCGCTTTTTGAAAAACTAAAAGATGACAACACGTTTCGGAGGCTTCAGAATCAATTAAAGGAGATGATTGAATGAGTTTACAGGAAATGCTGCCTTTTTTCATTCCACTTGCCATTGTGGAACTAGTATTGCTCTTTTATACCTTATGGCATATCTTCACACACACGCATTATAAACGCGGTACCCGGCTGATGTGGTGTATCATTGCTATTGTCGGGATGCAGTTCATCGGACCCGTGCTGTACTTTGTATTCGGGAAGGAGGACGAATAATCATGGATATTTTATCAATCCAAGATCTCACGAAATCTTTCGGTTCCCGCACAGTAATTGATCATCTTCATCTGTCCGTTCCAGCACATTCTGTCTTTGGCTTTATTGGGAAAAATGGTGCCGGGAAGACGACAACCATGCGAATGATTGTAGGGCTTCTAAAGCCGGACCATGGAGAAATCCAAGTCAACGGTGAACGGGTATCTTTTGGCGAAAACCAGACGAACCGTTATATTGGCTATCTTCCGGATGTTCCGGAATATTATGGCTTTATGACCGCCTCTCAGTATCTGACGCTGTGCGGTGAAATCACCGGTATGCAGTCCTCAGATGTCAGACGACGCATCCTGGATCTTCTGGATCTTGTAGGTCTTACAGACAGTAAGAAACATATCCACACCTACTCCCGTGGGATGAAACAGCGGCTTGGTATCGCCCAGGCTCTTTTGAACGCCCCAAAGCTTCTGATCTGCGACGAGCCGACTTCGGCTCTCGATCCGGTAGGTCGAAAGGAGATACTGGATATTCTCTCTTCTGTCACAGAGGAGACGACGGTGCTTTTCTCCACCCACGTGTTATCAGATGTGGAGCGGATCTGTGACCACGTTGCCTTGCTGCACGACGGCAGCATCGTCGTCCAGGGGACGCTGGAGAATCTCAAACGGAAACGAAACGGGGAAAAAATCCAAATCGAATTTGAACGTCGTTCTGATGCAGAGGTCTTCCTGAAGAAGTACCCGGAAAGCCTGCAGACAGACGCACTCACGCTCATACTCCCGAAGCGTGCGGACATCACCATGCCATCTGTAATGGCCGACCTTGTCTCCAGACAAGTGCCAGTGCAAAAGCTGGAAAGGCTGGAGCCGACATTGGAAGATTTATTTTTGGAGGTGGTAGAACATGAGACAGCTTCGTGCCATGATGAAAAAAGAACTCTTTGAGCAGCTAAAGACCCATCGTCTCGTTGTCATGTTGCTTTTGTTCACCCTTGTGGGCGTGCTCAGTCCGGCCTTTGCTAAGATGACTCCGTGGCTTTTGGATCTCGTATCCGGAGATATGGCAGAGACCGGTATCCAGATCGGCAATCTGGAGGTGACTGCTCTCTCCTCCTGGACACAGTACTATAAAAATATGCAGATTATTCTTTTTGTCTTTCCGATTTTATTCGGCGGTATCCTGACTTCAGAATACCAGCATGGAACACTGATTATTCTTCTGTCCAAAGGATTGAAACGCCACAACATCCTGCTGCCGAAGTACTTTGCCCTGCTACTGATCTGGACATTTGGGTGTCTGATCAGCTTTGGCATCACCTTTGCCTACACCGTCTACTTCTGGGACAACAGCATCATTCAGAACCAGGCGTTCTCCCTGCTTGCCTTCTATCTTCTGGGAGTGTGGATGATCTCTGTCCTGGTCGGGGCTTCGGTCCTCTGCCGGTCTGTTTCGGCAGTTCTTCTGGCCTGTGCTGCTTGCTTCGGGATCTCCTACTTTGCCGGGTTTTTCCCGGCCGTGAGCGATTATGTTCCAACCCTTCTTCTTGGACAAATGGATCTTCTGACCGGAACTACTGATTGCAGTCACTTCCTGCCAGTCATTGCAATTACGGTACTGCTCACTGTTTTCAACATCGCTGCTGCTGTCCTGTGCTTTCGGAAAACGTCGATCTGATTTTGCTTGGAAACGGGTTAGTAGTACATGATCCTATCAAAACAAAACGCCCCCTGTCATCCGACAATATCATACATTGCCGGCGCAGGGGGCTATCGTTCTCTATTCTCTTTTCTTCTTAGGGTCGTTCCCTTCGTATCCCAATTCAGCTCCAAGCTTTCTGAGTGCTTCCTCAGTCGTCAGGAAGTGAACACCCAGGTGCTTTGCCTTTTCGGTCTCCATTCTTAAGTTTCTCGGACATTCCCTGAATGCCTCCTCGTTCCTTTCCAGCATCAAGTTCGGGATTCCGGCGCTCTCCAGGAAGCTGCTTACCACCTCATAGGTGCTCTTGTCATTTTCACTACCGAAATTGTAAATGCCGGCAGGAGCATCAAACATCTGTTCCAGATTTGCTACGACTTCCCACACATCCGTGATACTGCGGTAATCCCAAACCGGGTATTTTATATGCTGTCCTGACCGGACAGCATGTAAAATCGCGGGAATCAGATTCCCATGTTCCTTTCCTTCCCGGAAGTCAGCAGCGAACATCCAGCTTAACCGAAGTGCCACCGTATCCGGATGTACCTGAATGGCCTCCTCTTCCGCACGGACTTTCTGTCTTCCGTACACATTGAGCGGGGAAAGCGCCTCTTCCTCCCGGTGCGGCTCTTTCACTCCGTTTCCCGTGTAGACCTGATCCGAGCTGCAAAAAAGGAATCTTGCACCAATCTTCTGACAGATAACCGCCAGATTCCGGACTCCGTCCACATTCACCAGCTCTGAGTGCTCCGGGTTCTGCTCACAGGCTCCCACATCTGAGATAGCAGCCGTATGAATCAGGATATCCGGGCAGTCCCGTTTCAGCATTGTTTCCGTCTCCTCAGGATCAGTGAAATCCATGTCCGTATGGTGATATCCCTTTATCTCATATTTCCTTGCGTAGAACCGGAGAATCCTGCTGCCCAGAAATCCATCTGCTCCTGTCACGCCGATCTTCAATTTCGATTCCCTCTTTCTGTTTTTCATGATTCTAGTGGCTTGGCTTATACAGGTGTCTCGGAATTCCGTCCACCATAACCGGAGAAACGTCTCCCTGGATCAGTGGTTTTATATAGGCAATAAACTCATCTGTCACATAGGTTCCTTCTGCATTGACCCATTCTCTTGGAACAAGCTTTTCGTCGTTTGCAATCTTATGTACATCCTTCACTTCCGTGCTGCACTGATACGGATCGTCGGAAATTCTCTTGAGTACGACCATCTTTCCGTTATCTCCCTCGTCGGCTGCCTTCACAGCCGCTCCTCCTACCTGGGACGCCTCCAGAATATCGACTCTGGACGCACAGTGGGATGCCGATCTCTGCAAGGTACTCAGCTCAATGGCACGGGTCTTGCATCCGATCTCATTGGCCACATAGTGTGCAAGGTACGCTGCTGTTCCGGTCAACTGTTTATGTCCAAAAGCATCTACGAAGTCCACGTTTGCACCCAGCTCACAGACATACCGTCCGTCTTCCAGATGAATTCCCTCGGAAACTGCTACCACTACAGACGGTTTCTTCGCCAGAAGCTCCCGGATCCGCTCCATGAAATTGTCCAGATCAAAAGTCAGCTCCGGAAGATAAATCAGGTCCGGTCCCGCACAGTCTTCTCCCTTTGCAAGGGCAGCCGCTCCGGTAAGCCATCCTGCGTTTCTTCCCATAATCTCCACGATGGTCACCAGTCCTTTGCTGTACTCAAGGCAAAAGCTGTCGCGGATAATCTCTTTTACAGATGTTCCGATATATTTCGCTGCACTTCCGTATCCCGGTGTATGGTCTGTCAGTGCCAGATCATTATCAATGGTCTTCGGGCATCCGATAAAACGGGTCGGATATCCCATCACAATCGCATAGTCGGAAAGCTTTTTGATCGTATCCATAGAGTCATTGCCTCCGATATAGATAAACGCCTCAATATCCAGCTTATCCAGAATCTCAAAAATCTTCTCATACACTTCCCGGTTCTCATGGATCTCCGGCAGTTTATAACGGCAAGACCCCAAGTATGCCGCCGGAGTCCTCTTTAAAAGCTCCGCATCCAGATCGTTTGTAATGTGCTCTGACAGATCAATATATTTCTCCTCCATCAGTCCCTGAATCCCGTGAAGCATTCCGTACACTTTCTTTGCTCCTCTGTCCTTTGCCGTACGATAGACACCGGCCAGACTGGAATTGATCGCCGCTGTCGGTCCTCCGGACTGTCCTACAATTACATTTCCTTTCATATCCCTACCTCCGTATTCGTCTTAATCCAATACGTCTATTTTAGTATATTTGTACATAATTGTCTATCATTTTTCACTTTTTTCGTCAATTTTATTGTAACAGTTCGGCTATGCACTCTATTCTTCTTTTGCCCAGTCAAATGCATAGCGCACTGCTTTCTTCCAGCCTTTCATCTTCTCCTGACGCTTCTCCTCAGGAAGCGCCGGGGTGAATTCCCGGTCAATCTTCCAGTTTGCCCGGATTTCTTCGGTGTCCTTCCAGACGCCCGCCGCAAGTCCTGCCAGATAAGCCGCACCCATGGCCGTCGTCTCCACACATGCCGGACGCCGCACCGGAGCGGCATCAAAATCAGCCTGCACCTGCATCAGAAAATCATTGGCGCTTGCCCCGCCGTCCACTTTGAGCGAAGTCAGTGTGATACCGGAGTCCGCCTCCATGGCACGGATGACATCGTGAACCTGGTAGGCCAAAGACTCCAGTGTCGCCCGGATGATGTGACACTTATTGACGCCCCGTGTGATGCCGACGATGGCGCCTCGTGCATACTGATCCCAGTACGGAGCGCCAAGACCGGTAAAGGCAGGAACCACATAACAGCCGTTTGTATCCGGCACTTTCTGCGCCATATATTCAGAGTCCGCCGCCGAATCAATCAGCCGCATCTCATCCCGAAGCCACTGGATCGCAGCCCCCGCCACGAAAATCGATCCTTCCAAGGCGTACTGCACCTTACCGTCCATTCCCCAGGCAATGGTCGTAACAAGTCCGTTTTTCGAAAATACCGGGGTCTCCCCCGTATTCATCAACAGAAAACAGCCTGTCCCGTACGTGTTCTTTGCTTCTCCCGGAGAAAAGCAGGTCTGTCCAAAAAGCGCCGCCTGCTGATCCCCTGCCGCTCCTCCAATCGGAATTTCCCCGCCAAAATATGCCGGGGACGTCGTTCCGTAAATACAGCTCGACGGCCGGACTTCCGGAAGCATACATTTCGGAATGTCTAAGACTTCCAAAATCTCGTCATCCCACTGAAGTGTATTGATATTGAACATCATCGTCCTGGAGGCATTGGAGTAATCCGTCGCGTGGACTTTTCCCTTTGTCAGTTTCCAGATGAGCCACGTCTCCACTGTACCAAAAAGCAGTTCCCCTCTCTTAGCCCGTTCTTTTGCTCCTTCTACATGTTCCAGAATCCAACGCACTTTCGTACCCGCAAAGTAGGCGTCAATGGTCAGTCCGGTTTTCATCCTGAACCACTCTTCCAGCCCCTGCTCTTTTAAACTGTCGCAGTATTTCGCTGTCCTTCTGCACTGCCATACGATCGCATGACACACCGGAACTCCGGTCTCCTTGTCCCATACGATGGCTGTCTCTCTCTGATTGGTGATGCCAATGGCAGCAATATCATCCGCCGACGCCCCGATCTTACTCATGGCCTCTACTGCCACACCAAGCTGAGTCGACCAGATCTCGTCCGCATCGTGTTCTACCCATCCCGGCTTCGGAAAATACTGGGTAAATTCTTTCTGTGCAAGACTGACAATCTTTCCCGCACGGTCAAACAGAATACAACGGTTACTCGTCGTCCCCGCATCCAGCGCCATAATATATTGTTTCACTCTCTTCTACCTCCTGTTTTCTTGTTTTATCATCCAGATTCCGGCAACAAGAATCACCGGAAATACGATTGCTGAAAAAAGTCCTGCTTTCAGTCCCCTTCCAGAAAGTTCTGAGATCATTCCTACAAGACCAGATCCCGCAGAGCATCCCAGGTCCCCTGCCAATGCAAGGAAAGCAAACATGATGGTACCGCCCCTTCTTAATACTTTTGCCGCGGTACTAAAACTTCCAGGTCACATAATTCCGACCGAAAGCCCGCACAGGGCACAGCCTGCCAGTCCCAGTACAGGGCTTTTTGACAGGCCTGCCAGCAGGTAGGTCGCCACACAGAGCAGGCCGCTTATCATCATAAAATTCTGGAGCCGGATCTTCTCTGAAAACGCCCCATACCAGGCTCTTGCCGCACCCATACAGGCCGCAAACATACACGGCCCCGCCAGATCCCCTACTGTCTTGCTGACAGAAAGTCCCATTTCCGCAAAGGCGCTTGCCCACTGGCTCATGCCCTGCTCCGCTGCTCCCGCACAGACCATCACGATAAATAAAATCCAAAATACCCTTTCCCGAAAGATCTCACGAAGCCCCATGCTCTTTCCCTCCTCCACGAGGGAACGGATCGGCACATGAAAAAAGAGACAGGTATTAAAAAAGGGAATAACTGCCCAGATACAGGCCAAAATCCACCAGGATCCGGTCCCGAACACTGCAAAATACAGGGTACTGATCAGTACCACTCCCACATGTCCCCAGCAGTAAAAAGAGTGCAGCGAGCTCATCACCGCCTCCTTGTTCTTTGTCGGGCACGCCTCCACAATCGGACTTAACATGACTTCTATCAGCCCTCCTCCGATGGCATAGCAGACAATTCCGATCAGAAGCCCGATATATGGAACTGGAAACAGCCGCGGCAAAAAGGCAAGCAGTAAAAGTCCTGTCCCACTGCATAGATGGGCTGTAATCATCGTTTTTCTCTCTCCGACCTTCTCCACCAGTCCGGCCGCCAGAAGATCCACCAGAAGCTGGACCCCAAAATTGACGGAGATTAACAATCCAATCTTATCCAGCGCAATCCCGAACTGCTTTTGAAAGGTCACAAACAGCAGGGGGACAAAATTATTGACAATGGCCTGGGTAATATATCCGATGTAACATGCGACAATCGTCGCATTGTCATTGTCTTTGATTCGTTTCATTCTTCTGCCTCGTTCTTCTTGATTTCTTTTATTTTATCTTGATTTGCCTTCATCGTCAATGAACAAACGAGAGACGTAAAACCATTCGTACATACGCGATGCACGGTTGGTTTTCGTCTCTCGTTTTTATTTGTCCTCAAATCTCATTATAGATCAGGGTTAGAATCATCTGTGCCGTCTCTGTCATATTCCTCCCCGTGTCCATGCTGCTCTTCTGGATATAGCGGAAAGCTTCTTCCTCCGTCATATGGTTGCGCTCCATGAGGACGGACTTGGCGTTTCGGATATAGTTCTCCTCTTTCTCCGTGCGCCTTGGCTTTTTGCCCTTGCGTTTCACCACCTGACGGTCCAGATTCTGAAGCATCATATTGACTGTATCGACAAACTCCAGAACTCTCACCGGCATCGTCACTGCAATCAGTCCCGGCTGTCTTCTGTAACTGACATTCTGTGTTGTATCCAAAAGCAGCAGATCAAAATAACGCGGCAGGCAGTCCAGCAAATCCGTATAGTCCATATCAGAAAGCTTTGTTCCACTGATGATAATTCCGTGGGATAAACGCCCGGTTTCCTGGAGTGCCGCAGCCGCCGTAGGCACAACCACCACATCCCGGAAGCCATGGTGCAGAAGTATTTCTTTGATTTTTCCCGCGGTATCCTTCCGTGGAAGTGCGATGATAATACTTCCCATATATCCTCCCCCTGCCATCTGTTAAAATCTGTGCAGATACTCCTTAAGTTCCCAGTCTGTGACTTCCCGCGTATAGAGCTCCCATTCCTTTCTTTTTTCCTTTAAATAGGTTTCCACATATCGTTCTCCACACACCTGTTTTAAAAACGCATCTTGTTCCAGTGCATCCAGAGATTCCTTTAATGTCCCCGGAAGCTTTCCGGCCTTTTCATCCGCTTTTAACGGAACCATCCTTTCACGAATCCCGTTTAAACCGGCGGACACCACCAGTGCAATGAGCAGATACGGATTCGCCGCGCCGTCCGGCAGAGTCCATTCCATATGAATCTCACCCTCTCTTCCCGTCACCACACGGATCGGAGCCCGGTAGTCATTGAGCGACCAGAATAGCTCTGTAGGCGCGTGAAATCCCGGTTTCAGCCGCTTATACGAATTGATAATCGGATTGGAAAACGCCGCCATTCCGTTCATATGAGTCAAAAGCCCCGCAATAAAGGAGTATGCCTCCCGGCTTAGTCCATTTTCCATTTCCTGATCCGCAAAGAGACTCCTCCCATTCCGGAATCCGGAAATATTTAGCGACAGGGCCGAGCCCGGAAGATCTGTCCGTGGCTTGGGCATGAAAGTTGCGTGCAGGCCGTGTCTCTGGGCTATGGTACGTACTGTGGAACGAAAGGTTATAATCTGATCCGCCACCTTGACGCCCCGGGCCTGTTTAAAGTCTACCTCATGCTGGGCCGGAGCGTCCTCGTGATGGGAGGATTCGATTTCAAATCCCATCTCCTCCAGTGTCAGAATCATATCTCTTCTCGCGTTTTCTCCCTGGTCAAGGGGCGCCACATCGAGGTACCCGGCTTTCTCCCTTGTCCTCGTGGTCGGATTGCCCTCTTCGTCAGTCTCAAACAGAAAAAATTCGCACTCCGGATCCAGATCAAAGCTGTATCCCTCCTGCCCTGCCTCATCCATCACTTTTTTCAGGATGTATCTGGAACTTTCCGGAAACTCTCGTCCCTCCTGATCCATCAGATCACAGAGAAACCGCGCCACCTTACCCTGCTGCGGTCTCCACGGCAGTACCGTGAACGTATCGAGGTCCGGTTTTAAGCAGACCTTGTCATATCCCATGTCTTTCATCCCGGCAATACTGTAGCCGTCTACCATACACTTTCCAGTCAGCGCCTTTTCCATCTGTCCGGCAGTCACGGCGATATTGCGGATCGTCCCGAAGATATCTACAAATTGCATACGGATAAATTTTACATCTTCCTCTTCCATCATCTGTAGAATTTCCCATGTCTCATATTTTGCCATCTTGATTTCCTCCATCTTTCGATTGCGTCGATTCCCTGATGTACTTATTATATTCCGCATCCGGAAGAAAGGGCAAGAACTATGTCCGATCTTTTCCTCTGTTCTCTTGTACTGTCCCATCCTTCTGATTCTATTCAGGAAAGATTCGTGTAGCCCATGAGAGAACGGTCGATCTCCTTTGCCGCTTCTCGACCTTCCCGGATCGCCCAGACCACAAGGGATTGCCCCCGTCTCATATCACCTGCCACAAATACACGAGGAACACTGGCCGCAAAGTCCTGATCCTCTACCGTTCCTCGTCCGGACGTTTTAACCTGGAAAGCATCTATGACGTAATCTTCCGCTCCGGTAAATCCTGCCGCAATCAGCACCAGATCTGCCGGAATCGTTTCCTCGCTTCCTTTCACCGGCTGCATCTCCATCCGCCCGGTTTTCTCGTTTTTCTTCTGTTCTAACCGGATCGTTCGAATGGCACGCACATTCCCTTCCTTATTTTTCAGAAATTCCTTTACTGTCGTCTGGTAGCATCTTGGATCTTTTCCCGTCAGAGCGATCCTCTCTTGCTGCCCATAATCGGTCTTTTCCACCCTCGGCCACTCCGGCCACGGATTGTTCCTATCCCGTTCTTTTGGCGGCTTGGGCATCATCTCTAACTGGGTCACAGACTTCGCCTGTAAACGCAGGGAGGTTCCCACACAGTCATTTCCTGTATCTCCGCCGCCAATAATGACGACATGTTTTCCCTTTGCAAGCTCAGATGGGACGGTGGCAAATCCGGAATCCAGAAGCGTCTTTGTCACTTCCGAAAGAAAATCCACCGCAAAGCGGATCCCCCCGGCGTCTCTTCCCGGAACCTTAATATCCCTTGGTCTGGAGGCACCACAGGCAAGCAGCACCCGGTCAAAAGTGTCCAGAATCTCCGCTGCCTCTTTGTCCCGGCCCGCATCGATGTTTGTACAAAAAACAACACCTTCCTCCTCCATAAGTGCTTTCCTTCGCTCAATCGAGCTTTTCTCTAACTTCATATTCGGGATGCCGTACATCAGCAGTCCTCCGATCCTGTCCTTCCGTTCAAAGACAGTCACACTGTGTCCTTGGCGGTTCAAAAGCAGTGCCGCCGTAAGTCCGGCAGGTCCGCTTCCGATCACCGCTACACGCTTTCCGGTGCGGTTTTCCGGTGGCTGGGGCTTTATCATCCCTTTTGCAAAGGCCCAGTCGATAATCGCACGCTCATTTTCTTTCGTTGTTACCGGATCCATGTTTACGTTGCAGGTACATGCCGCCTCACAGAGCGCCGGACAGACCCGGGATGTAAATTCCGGGAAACAGTTGGTCTTTTGCAATCGCTGATAGGCGGCTTCATACTGCCCGTGGTACAAAAGATCATTCCACTCTGGCACCAGGTTATTTAACGGGCATCCGGACGCCATTGTACCAATTATTCCTCCAAACTGACAGAACGGCACTCCGCATCCCATGCATCTTGCCCCCTGCTCTTTTTGTACTTCTGGCGGGAGCGGCTCATGGAATTCATGGAAATCTCCGATCCGCTCCTTGCAGGGGCGTTCACTTCCCGTCCGTCTTTCATATTCTAAAAATCCTGTCGGTTTTCCCATGTTGTTTTTATCCCTCCTGTCTTTTCTGACCTACGCTCTCGTAGAACGCCTCAATCTGCGCCTCCTCGCTGTCAAGCCCCATCGCTTCATACTTTCTGCTTAGTGTCAGCATCTTTTTATAATCATTTGGAATGATCTTTTTAAATTTCGACAGATATTTCGTAAACTGCTCCAGAATCTCCTGTCCTTTCCGGGACCCGGTCTCCCGTACATGTTCCTCGATCATGGCTCGCAATTCGTCCGCATCCCCCTTCTGCGTGATTTCCTCCATAGAAATCATCTCCTTGTTGATGTTACGGTAGAGAGAATTCCACTCGTCCAACACGTAGGCGATTCCGCCGCTCATGCCGGCCGCAAAGTTCTTCCCGGTCTTACCGATGACAGCGATCCTGCCGCCTGTCATATACTCGCATCCGTGGTCTCCCACGCCTTCCACAACCGCTGTAGCTCCCGAATTCCGCACGCCGAAACGCTCTCCTGCCAGTCCGCAGATAAAGGCTTTTCCGTCAGTCGCCCCATAAAGAGCAACATTTCCGATAATCATATTGTCCTCTGCCCGGTAGGTACCTCCCTTGGGCGGCCGGATGACAAGTTTCCCCCCGGAAAGTCCTTTTCCAAAGTAGTCGTTACAGTCTCCATCCAGGCGGATCGTCAGTCCTGCCGGGATGAAAGCTCCAAAACTCTGCCCTCCGTTTCCTGTACATGCTATCTGATACGTATCTTCCTGCACCCCTTCCGGATATCGTCTCGTAAGTTCGGATCCAAACATCGTTCCAAACGTCCGGTCCGTATTTTTGACGTGAACCTGTATCTTGCCAGGTTCTCCGGCATCCAGCTTTTCTTGCAGTTCTTTGATGAGAACCGTCTGATCCAGTGTCCCGGAAAGTCCAAACTCATACTCCCCTTTGAGATTGCCTTTCCCCATATACGGCGAATTCAGGATAGCTCCAAGGTCTATCATCCTTCCTCTTTTGCTTTGTGGATTTTCCCGCACTTTCAGAAGATCGGTGCGCCCTACCATCTCATCTATCGTCCTTACACCAAGCTTCGCCATATATTCCCGGAGTTCCCGGGCGATAAACCGCATGAAATGAATCACATATTCTGGTTTTCCTTTGAAACATTTCCGAAGTTCTGGATTTTGTGTTGCCACTCCCATCGGACAGGTGTCCTGATTGCAGACCCGCATCATCACACAGCCAAGGGCTACCAGCGGAGCCGTCGCAAATCCAAATTCCTCTGCTCCCAGGAGAGCTGCGACGGCTACGTCCCGGCCGCTCATCAGCTTTCCGTCCGTCTCTATCCGAACTTTGTTTCTCAGTCCGTTTTTCAGAAGTGTCTGATGCGCCTCGGCAAGGCCCAGCTCCCACGGGAGTCCGGCATTGTGAATGGAACTTCCCGGTGCGGCTCCGGTGCCTCCGTCGTACCCGGAGATCAGGACCACCTGAGCTCCTGCCTTTGCCACACCAGCCGCAATCGTACCTACCCCGGCCTCTGACACCAGCTTCACAGAAATCCGTGCATTTGGATTTGCGTTTTTCAGATCGTAAATCAACTGCGCCAAATCCTCAATAGAATAGATGTCATGGTGCGGCGGCGGGGAAATCAGACTCACGCCTGGAGTAGAATACCGAGTTTTTGCAATCCACGGATACACTTTCTTTCCCGGCAGGTGGCCTCCTTCTCCCGGCTTTGCCCCCTGAGCCATCTTGATTTGAATCTCTTCGGCGCTTGCCAGATAACGGCTTGTGACACCAAAACGTCCGCTTGCCACCTGCTTGATGGCAGAACAGCGATCGTCCTTCGTCCCCTTTGTCAGTAGACGCTCCGGGGACTCACCTCCCTCTCCGCTGTTGGATTTCCCGTGTATCTTATTCATAGCGACCGCCAGCGCTTCGTGGGCTTCCTGAGAAATAGAACCGTAGGACATGGCTCCGGTCTTAAATCGCCTTACAATGGAATCTACACTTTCTACCTCTTCGATGGGAACGCCTTCCTTCGGATATCGGAAGTCCATGAGACTTCTCAAATATCCGGTTTCCTCTTTATCAATCTGTCCTGTATACTCCTGAAACATCGTGTAATCGTCCTGCCAGACGGACTGCTGGAGGAGGTGAATCGTCGCCGGATTGTACCGGTGATGCTCTCCCTGACTGCGAAAACTATGCCGCCCCACACTCTCCAATGTAAGATCCGTCTTTCGTCCCAATGGGTCAAATGCCTGACTGTGACGCAGTTCCACATCCTCCTCTATCTCTTTCATGGTAATCCCGCCCACCCGGCTGAGGGTGTGGGTAAAATACGGATCAATGACCTCTTTGGAGATGCCCACCGCCTCGAAGATCTGGGAACCCTGGTAAGATTGGATCGTGGAGATGCCCATCTTGGACGCAATCTTGACGATTCCGCCTAAGATGGCCTCATCATAATCATGGACCGCCGCATAATAGTCTTTTTCCAGCAAGCCATCCTCGACCATCTCCCGGATCGTCTCGTGAGCCAGATACGGGTTGACCGCGCTCGCCCCATATCCAAGGAGCGTTGCAAAATGATGGACTTCCCTTGGCTCTGCCGACTCTAGGATGATCGGCATAACCGTACTCTTTTTCGTCCGGACAAGGTAGTGATGGACGGCGGAGACCGCCAGCAACGATGGGATTGCTACATGAGTCTCATCTACACCCCGATCCGTAAGAATCAGTATGGACGCCCCGTCCTTATAAACCCGGTCCACCTCGATGAAAAGACGCTCCAGCGCTATCTTCAGAGACATATGTTTCATACAGGTGATCATTACCTCCGCCGGGTACAGCCCCGGCTGTCTCATGCCCTTGATTTTCAGAAGATCCGTATCTGACAGAATCGGATTGTTGACCTTCAGTACCTGGCAATTTTCTGGCTGTTCTTTTAGAATGTTGCCTTCTTTTCCGATGTACACACTGGTGTTGGTGACAATCTTCTCCCGCACTGCGTCAATCGGAGGGTTCGTCACCTGGGCAAACCGTTGCTTAAAATAGGAGAATAGCAATGGCTGCTTGTTGGAAAGCGCCGCAAGCGGGGTATCCACACCCATGGACGTAATCCCTTCCGTACCGTTTAATGCCATCGTACGGATGGAATCGTGGTACTCCTCGTAGGAATATCCAAATGCTTTCCTAAGCCTTGCGCACTCTTCCTTCGTATACTGCTCCACCTTTTTGTTCGGGATCTTGAGATCTTTTAATTCCATCATATGTTGATCCAGCCATTCACCGTAAGGCTGTCTGGACGCATAAGTCTCTTTGATTTCATCATCTGTCAGAATTTTTTGTCTCACAGTATCCGCCACCAGCATCTTTCCCGGATGAATCCTTCCTTTTTCCAGGATCTGTTCTTCCCGGATTCCCTGAAGTACTCCCACTTCGGATGACAGATAGAGATAGCCGTCCCGGGTGATGTAGTACCTGGACGGACGCAGACCGTTCCGGTCCAGCACTGCCCCCAGGATATCACCGTCACTGAAAAGGACGGACGCCGGACCGTCCCAAGGTTCCATCATGGTTGCATAGTACTGATAGAAATCCCGTTTTTTCTGGCTCAGGGTATCATGATTCTCCCATGGTTCCGGAATCACACACGTCACTGCAAGAGGCAGATCCATTCCATTCATCACAAGAAATTCCAAAGTATTATCCAGCATGGCAGAATCTGAACCGCTCTGATCCACCACTGGGAATATCTTGTCAAGACTCCCTGAAAAATACGGAGAAACCATTCTCTCTTCTCTTGCGAGCATCTTATCCGCATTTCCCTGGATCGTATTGATCTCCCCGTTGTGAACGATGAAACGGTTCGGATGCGCCCGGTTCCAGCTTGGCTCTGTGTTTGTACTAAACCTTGAGTGTACCATGGCGATCGCGGTCTGATAATCCGGATCCTGAAGATCCTCAAAAAATGTACGTAGTTGTCCGACTAGAAACATGCCTTTATAGACAATCGTTCTGCCGGATAGAGAAACAATGTACGTCTCTGTACTGCTCTGCTCAAATTCCCGGCGAATGGCATAGAGTCTCCGGTCAAATTCCAGCCCTTTTGCAGTATCCGAGGGCTTTTCAATAAATCCCTGCATAATATACGGCATACAGTCTCTGGCTTTCTTGCCGAGTACGTCCTCGTGCACCGGTACTTTCCTCCACCCAAGAAAGCGGAGCCCCTCTTTTGCCACGATCGTCTCAAACATCTTCCGTGACTGGTTTCTCGTAAGTTCGTCTGCCGGAAAGAAAAACATCCCGATTCCGTATTCCCGGTCGTCTCCAATGAGAATCTGCTCTTTTAGGCACACCTTTTTGAAAAAACGATGGGAAATCTGTAGTAAAATCCCGACTCCGTCCCCGGTCTTTCCCTCGGCGTCCTTTCCTGCACGGTGCTCCAGATTCTCCACGATCTCAAGCGCCTGACTCACAACCTGATGTGTCTTTTTTCCTTTGATATTTACGACTGCGCCGATTCCACAGTTGTCATGTTCCAGCATCGGACAGTAAAGTCCCTGATTTCCTTTCATCGCTCTCTTCCTTTCGTTTTCATTCTAATTCCGGTGCTCAGACGCCGCTTTCACAAACCCGGCAAAAAGAGGGTGCGGCCGGTTCGGCCTCGACTTAAATTCCGGATGTGCCTGAGTACCAATATAAAACGGATGATCCGTAATCTCTATCATTTCCACGATCCTCTGATCCGGGGACAGCCCCGCCAGGTGCATCCCTGCTTCTTCCAGGACGCTCCGGTAATCGTTATTGACCTCATAGCGGTGTCTGTGTCTCTCGGAGATCTCCCTCTTTCCATAAAGGGCAAAGCACCGGGAATCTTCATCCAGTACACACGGATATGCCCCAAGCCTCAGAGTGCCCCCGATATTTTCCACATCTTTTTGATCCGGCATCAAAGCGATAACCGGATGCATGGTCTCCGGCTGAAACTCGATACTGCCCGCATCGTGATATCCCACGACAAACCGGGCGAAGGCCACGATAGCCATCTGCATTCCCAAGCAGATTCCAAGATATGGGATTTTCTCCCGTCTTGCATACTCTGCCGCCAGAATCATGCCTTCTGTGCCCCGTCTCCCAAACCCTCCCGGCACGAGAATTCCATCCACGCCACAAAATGTCTCCTCCACATTTTCTTCCGTAATCGTCTCCGAATCCGTCCAGCGGAAACGGATATCCATATGGCAACTGATACCTCCATGCTTCAATGCTTCCACTACACTTAAGTATGCATCGTGAAGCTGGGTATATTTCCCAACGATGGCGATCTCGGCTTCCTGTTTCGGATTCTTAAGTGCCTCCGTCATCTCAATCCAGTCACTGAGATCCGGCTCCCTTTGTTCCAGATGCAGACAGTTTAAAACTGCCTGTGCCAGGTTCTCCCGCTCCATAGCAAGGGGCGCCTCATAAAGATACTCTACATCCAGATTCTGCAGGACATGTTCTGACGGCACATTACAGAAAAGCGCGATCTTCTCTTTCATCTCCAGAGGTACCGGGTATTCAGACCGGCATACGAGGATGTCAGGCCAAAGTCCCAGGCGTTGCAATTCCTTGACACTTGCCTGTGTTGGTTTCGTCTTCATCTCGCCAGATGCTTTCAGATAAGGAATCAGCGTTACATGGATGAGGATGGCATGCTCCTTCCCTACATCATGCTGAAACTGCCGAATGGCTTCCAGAAACGGCTGGCTCTCGATATCTCCGACGGTGCCGCCCACCTCGATAATCGCGATCCTCTCCTCTCCTGGATTTTTCGCCCGGTAGAACCTCTCCTTAATCTCATTCGTAATATGCGGTATTACCTGAACCGTGCCCCCGCCGTAGTCTCCGTGCCGCTCCTTATTTAACACCGACCAGTAAATCTTTCCGGAGGTGACATTGGAGTTCTTGTCCAGGCTTTCATCAATGAACCGTTCGTAGTGTCCCAGATCCAAATCTGTCTCCGTACCATCATCTGTCACAAATACCTCCCCGTGCTGGATCGGGTTCATCGTCCCTGAATCCACGTTAATATACGGATCAAATTTCTGCATCGTGACCTGATAGCCCCTCGCCTTGAGAAGTCTCCCCAGAGACGCCGCCGTAATCCCTTTCCCAAGACCGGATACTACTCCTCCTGTTACAAAAACATAGTTTACCATTGCTTGTCTTTCCTCCTTTTTGCTGCTCTAAAACTCCCAAAACATAAAAAAAGGGGCAAAAGTGTCTGGAAATCGCTTTTTCCGCGTTTCCTGACCGACACCTTTGCCGCCTTTTCGTTTCCTTCATTTTTATTATTCCAATACTATACTCTGTTTTTTACTTTTTGTAAATCCCTTTTTTATTTTTTATCAGATCCGACTTTCCTTCCCTTCCGAAACCGGGTATTGATTGTCAAAACATGCCTTACAGATTCCAAGGTCTCCCACAACGGTCTGAAGATCCTCGATCTTCATATAGCCAAGGGAATCCGCGCCGATGAGTGTGCGGATCTCCTCAGTCGTGTGCTCTGAGGCAATGAGCTGATCATTGGATGGAACATCTGTGCCGTAATAACACGGATACAGAAACGGCGGGGCGCTGATCCGCACATGGACTTCCTTGGCTCCTGCTGCCTTGAGCATCCGGATTAAGTTTGCCATAGTCGTCCCCCGAACGATAGAATCATCGACCAAAACGATGCGTTTTCCCCTCACCACCGGCTCCAGTACATTAAGCTTAATCCGAACGCTGGATCTTCGCTCTTTCTGAGTCGGCTTGATAAACGTTCTGCCGACATAACTGTTTTTATAAAAGGCAAGCTCAAAGGGAAGTCCTGTTTCCATAGCAAAACCTCTGGCCGCAGTAATCCCGGACTCCGGCACTCCTGTTACCAAATCGGCATCCGCCGGCCAAGCTTTCGCAAGAGCACGCCCCAGCCGTATTCTGGCGTCATAGATCCCGATGCCGTCCATGGTGCTGTCCAGCCTCGCAAAATAAATGTATTCAAAGATACAATGGGCTCGTTTCTCCTGCTGCAGCTCTTTGTTGGAGATAATGCCGTCTTTTGTAATAGCAATCATCTCTCCCGGCTCAATATCCCGGATAAATTCTGCTCCTACCGCATCCAGGGCACAGCTTTCTGACGCTACGACGTAGGCATGCCCTCTCTTTCCAATGCAGAGCGGTTTCAATCCGAAGGGATCCCGAAGAGCGACAAGCTTTCTAGGACTCATCACCACCAGCGCATACCCGCCCCGGATCTTTCTGGACGTACAAAGGATCGCCTCCTCCACGTTTCTTGTATGCACTCGCTCCTTGGCAATGCAGTACGCAATCATTTCAGAATCCGTGGTCGTGTGGAAGATGGCACCTCCATAGACCAGCTCCTCTTTCAATTCAGGTGCATTGATCAGATTTCCATTGTGTGCAAGAGCCAGGGTGCCTTTGATATAGTTGAGAACAAGGGGCTGTGCATTCTCCCTGGTAGATCCCCCCGTAGTTGAGTATCGAACATGCCCGATCCCCAGATTTCCATGGAGTGACGCAAGCATATCTGCCTTGAATACTTCACTGACCAGCCCCTGGTCCTTATGGTAGGCGATATTTCCCCGCTCCCCCCTGGTGTCTGAGACAACAATGCCGCAGGACTCCTGTCCCCTATGCTGGAGGGCACAGAGTCCATAATAGATCGAGGAGGCTACATCTTTTCCGTCTATATCGTAGATACCAAATACACCACACTCTTCTCCGACTCCCGTTTCCCTTCTCTGATTCCACTCTGTCTTTGTCTTCATCTTTTTTCCTCCATCCCTTTTCTCGCCATCTTCTGGCTCTTATTTTCAGAAAACAGGTTCGATTCCCGTTCATACTAAGATATTTTAACCATCTTTTTCGATTTTGCAAGGGTCATATTAGAAGAGATGTTTTTTCAATGATTCCTATCTGTGAATCATCAGACATTTCTATTTTCCAAAAAAGGATTGACAGCGCCACTAGTTTGTGTTTATACTACCTGCATAAAGCAATGGCGCTTTGGATTTGGTCCAAAGTGCCTTTTTTGATTTCAGGATAGGAAAGGAGCTGTCTCTCTATGATGAAAGAACTGACAAACACAATACCGGAACTTTATGGAAGCCTGGTATTCAATGACAAAGTGATGCGGGAACGTCTCCCAAAGGACACATACAAAGCGCTCCGCAAGACCATTCAAAGCGGAACCCATCTGGAACTGGATGTAGCCAATACTGTCGCGGCCGCCATGAAAGAATGGGCCGTCGAGCATGGTGCCACCCACTTTACGCACTGGTTTCAGCCGATGACCGGATTCACGGCAGAAAAGCATGACAGCTTTATTTCCCCGTCAGGAGACGGCCAGATCATTATGGAATTCTCCGGAAAGGAGCTCATCAAGGGAGAGCCAGACGCTTCCAGTTTCCCATCCGGAGGACTGCGGGCGACCTTTGAGGCTCGCGGCTACACCGCCTGGGACCCAACGTCTCCGGCGTTCATCAAAGATGGCTCTTTGTATATACCAACAGCATTCTGCTCCTATAGTGGAGAGGCGCTGGATAAAAAGACGCCGCTTCTTCGTTCGATGGAAGCGCTCAATGCTGAGGCGCTGAAAGTCCTTCATCTTCTTGGTAATAAGAGCGTCAAAAAAATCGATACGACTATCGGATCCGAGCAGGAGTATTTCCTTGTGGATAAAAATCTCTATAAGCAGAGAAAAGACTTGCTCTTCTGTGGCCGCACCCTCCTTGGCGCCCCGGCCCCGAAAGGTCAGGAGATGGAAGATCACTATTTTGGCGTACTGAAACCAAAGGTAGCCTCGTATATGCACGATCTCGATGAAGAGCTTTGGAAACTGGGCGTTCCGGTCAAGACCAAGCACAATGAAGTGGCTCCGGCACAGCACGAATTGGCCCCGGTCTTTGACACTGCCAACGTGGCTGTGGACCACAACCAGCTCACCATGGAGATGATGAAGAAGATCGCGGATTCCCATCATCTCGCCTGCCTTCTCCATGAAAAGCCATTTGAAGGCGTCAACGGAAGCGGCAAGCACAACAACTGGTCTCTCGTCACGGATGCGGGGGAAAACCTGTTGGATCCAGGTAAAACCCCAGCCGAAAACACGCAGTTTCTTGTCTTTTTACTGGCTGTCATCGCAGCCGTGGACGATTATGCAGATCTGATGCGCGTCTCGGTGGCAAGCGCCGGAAACGATCACCGTCTCGGAGCCAACGAGGCGCCTCCTGCCATCGTCTCTATCTTTCTTGGTGATGAACTGACCGCCGTTTTGAAATCCATCGAAGACGGAAGCGATTTTCTCAAACAGAAGCAGACACTTATGGAGATCGGCGCTCACGTCCTCCCGCACTTCGCCAAAGATACGACAGACCGGAACCGGACGTCACCGTTTGCTTTTACCGGAAACAAGTTTGAATTTCGGATGCCTGGAAGCGCGCTCTCTGTCGCAGGACCAAATGTGGTACTCAACACCGCGGTGGCCGAGTCCCTTTCCCAGATCTATCATGCTTTAAAAGACGTCCCGGAATCGGAAAGATCTACCGCCATTGAGGACCTCTTAAAAGAGCTCATCCGCAAACATAAACGGATTCTCTTTAACGGAAACGGCTACACCGACGATTGGGTTGCGGAAGCCGAAAAGCGGGGCTTATGGAACCTGAAATCTCTTCCGGATGCTCTGCCACAGTTTATCGCCGAAAAAAATATCGATCTCTTCACCAGGCATCAGATCTTTACCAAGGAAGAGATCCACTCCCGGTATGAAATCATTCTGGAGAACTACTCTAAGACAATCCATATCGAATCACTGACCATGCAGGATATGGTGAAAAAGGACTTTACCCCGGCGCTCTTCTCCTATGTATCCGAAGTGGCAAAGGAGGCACTGGACAAGAAAAAGCTTCTGCCGTCTCTTCCTGCGTCTTATGAGGAACAAATCATAAAGACGCTGACCAAAGCATCTGAGCAGATCGCCACAGCGCTTTCAAACCTGTCCGCCGACACACTGCAAGCGGAAAAGATGGAAGAGCCACTTGCTGCCGCCCGCTACTACCACGACATCATTCTCTCCGACATGGACGCCCTTCGTGCCGCCGTGGATCAGGCTGAGGCCATCATTCCGGGATGCTATCTTCCATATCCAACCTATGACGAATTGCTCTTCTCATTACGATAACTGCTTATGAACCATCTCTTTCTCCCTGAAACATAGGATCCCACCTGGATGTTTCCGGTGGAATCCTATGTCTTCGTATATTCTACTTTGTATATTCTATTAGCAATTCTAAATTCTCTTTGCGATCTCCCGATTGATCCGGTTGCGAAGCGCAAGCAGGTAGTAATCCGATTTCGGGAACCGTTTAAAGGTGAGCGGTTCCGCCAGATCTTCCTCGATACATTCCATCACAAACTCTCTGCCTGCCAGAGTTTCCAGAAGCTCACACGCCCGCAGATCCTGAAGCGCCTCTGCATGAACCATCATACGGATGGACTCTTCCGGATGCCGGTCTTTGCCAGGATAAACAAGGAAAGCATCCCCGGACGGAAACGCGCCGCCGGCATCTGTCACCTCGTACGGATTGAGCTTCTCCAGGGAAAACTGACTGTTGTAGAAATTATATCCCCAGTGCAGAATACCGATAATCTGATACTTATAAAGCTGCAATCCATAAATTCGGTTTCTGAGGGACGGCATGGACATGAAGCGGTTGCTCACCTCGTAAAACTGTCCCACGCAATAGTAGGTCCACATGTGTGTCAAGCCATGTTCCAGGAATTCTTCAATCTCATTATTCCCAGGAATCGGCTTGTCCACCAGACCGTGCTTGTAGAATTCGTAACTGGAAAGAGCGTCGAAGGTATGGAACCCGTCCAACAATCCCTCGATCGATTCCTTGGCCGCCCGATAACTCTCCAGATGTTCTTCTCTTGGCTCGTCGGAAAGGTGAAAGTATGTTACCTTGTCAATTCCCCACTCTCTTAGCTTTTCAGTCAACTGTGGCAGAAGGCTGTGAAGGAATTTCGTGTACTCGCCCACTGCCGGGGTGTGCCATCCAAAGATCTGCTCCTCTTTTCCATCCACCACCGCCATGACCTTCGGCGCGTATTTTGCTCCCCATTGGGAGAAGAGATGGCAGATCTCAAAATATTCGATCCCGCAGGACTGGCAGAGATCGATCCACTTCTTCACCCGGTCAAAACCGAAACTGTAATTTCCGTTTTCTACCCGCACGTCCAGAAGCTGGGTCGTCGTCCGCTCTATACCTACCGCCGTGTCAAGAGCCGGAGTAAAGAGCGGCGTCAAGATCATATTGCATCCCCGTTTGACATATTCTTTCAGATAATTGGTAATGATCTCCCAGTGCTCCTCCGAGAACACCGGAACATGGTAGTAGTCTGCCAGACAGTCCAGATAGAACCACTCCGTATGCATCATCTTCTGCTTTGGAAGTACCGCATCATAGATCGTTACTTCCGCAGCCGCCCGGGCCAGTGTTTCCCCATCTTTTTCCAGGATCACTGTAACCGGATACAGGCCGGCTTTCACATCTTCCGTAACCTCAATATCAATCCAAAGGCTTCTCCATTTCTGAGGGAAAATATCCACTTCCCCATCTACGAGCTCACGCAGCAGATCCGGATACAGCCCGGATTCGGTCTTCAGATAATTGTCGTCCACAATCGGTCCGCACACTCTGCCTGCAGGCACGTTTTCTACCTTCCGGACATGAATCCGATCACTAATCGGTGACTCGATCCTCACCTTCACCCGGTTCTTCATAAAAGAAGTGCAGGTACAGGCTGCCTGAAATGACACGGTCTCTCCTTTCAGCGCCGTCAGCTTCATACACTCCGGCCGGTACACCGGTCTTTCATCCAGAAAAACCTTCTCAAGCGCACTCACAAGTCTCATCTCATACACAGTTTCTTGCTTTATCATGATATTCCCTCCATAGTTTTCTTTTATTTGATTCCACTCATCGTCATTCCCTTGATAAACTGTTTTTGGAAGAGAATGAAAATCACAATCATCGGCATCATCATCATGGCCGCTGCCGCCATCGTAGCCGACAGATCGGACGTCCTGTCACTGTTAAAGTAAATCAGTCCCAAAGGCAGCGTCATCTTATCAATACTGTTTAACATCAGAAGCGGATTTAAGTAATCATTCCAGCTTGCCATCGCCGTAAAAATACCAATGGAGCCGATAGCCGGCCGGATGTTTGGTAAAATCACCTTCCAGTAGATCTGAAACGGACCCGCTCCGTCGATCTTGGCCGCCTCACACAGGCTGTCCGGAATATCCGCGATAAATTGCTTTGCCAGGTAGACAGAGAACGCGCTTACCAGAGCCGGCACAATCAGCGCCCCCCTCGTGTCGAAAAGATGGAGCTTCTGGATCATCAGATATCTTGGAATCATCGTCACCTGCGGCGGCACCATCATGGTCGCCAAAAGCAGCACAAAGAGCGCTCGTTTGAAACGGAACTCATATTTCGCAAACACATATCCCATTAGCGTGCTGGTGACAATCACCGCCAGGGTAATGATAACTGTAATCAGGATACTGTTGATAAACCAGTTAGCGATCGGAGCTTTCTCAAAGGCCGTCCGGTATCCTTCAAGTGTCCACTCAGTTGGGAAGAATTTCGCCCTGTTTGTCCGGATATCCACATTCGTCTTAAAGGACGTCATCAGCATCCAGACAAGCGGGTATAGTATGACAACAGACAGGCTTCCAAGAAAAATGATGATAAGATAATGATATGGCTTATACGTTCTTCTCTTTTTCATTATTCATAACTCCAATCTGCCCGCATCATTTTATTCTGGATCATTGCCACCGCAAAGACGATGACAAAGAGCGCTGCCGCCACCGCGGACGCATATCCCATATGAAAACTTACGAAACTTGTCTTATAGATGTAATTTGTCAGTACCATCACCGAGTCATTCATGCCGCCGTCCGGCGCAAACACCCTGAACTGGGCGAACATCTGGAAATAGTTTGCCATCGTCATTACCGCCACAAAGGCAAATGTTCTGCCCATGAGCGGCAGCTTAATGGACAGGAATCTCCGGATTGCTCCCGCCCCGTCAATGGCCGCCGCCTCATCAAACTCCTTGGGAACGCCCTCGATTCCGGCGGAAAACAGGACAATGTTGTACCCGATATCCGCCCAGAGCGTGTAAAGGATGATGAACATCATCAACGGGAGTCCTGTCATAAACCAGTTCTTTGGGGTTCCTCCAAAAAACTGAACGATCTGGTTGACGACTCCATTTTCCGTCCCGATAATCCCGTATTTCCAGATCATAGCTGTCCCGACCATTGGCGCAATACAAGGAATAAAGAAAATCGTTCGGAAGACGGTTTTTAGCCCCTTGCTTGGCAGGACAGAAATCATCTTCGCCAGAAACAGCGTAACCACAATATTGGCGCTCACCGCTGCCACGCAGAAGAAAACCGTATTGCCTACCGCTTTCCAAAAAACTTCATCCCGAATCAGTCGCCGGTAGTTTGCAAGACCCAGAAATGGATTTCGGGAATTGGCGGGATTATAGTCATACAGGGAGATGCCAAGTCCGTACAGAATCGGAATCATCACAAAGATTCCCAGAAAGACCATACCTGGAAGCAGCACCGACGCCACAAATCGATTGTTTTTCACCTGTTACCAGTCCTTTCTTTCCTCAGGCTGAGAAATTCGCTCCCTGATCACACAGGACATAAGTGGAGCGAAAGACAGAGAATTCCTTTCCAAAGGAATCCTCTGTCTTACTTCTATTCTGCTGAGTAACCGTATTTACATTCGGATGTAATCTTCTGGGAAGCCTCTTTTAGAGCGCCCTCCACATCCGGCTTCTCTTCCTGACATAGATTCAGGAATGTCTGATTTAAAACTTCACGCATATCGGAAGTATTGTATGGCCCCATCCATTGTCCGTTTGGAAGGATGTCCAAAAGGAACTCTACGTGCGGCATCTTTTCGATGTATGTCTCGTTGGTCAGCAGAGATTTTCTCGGTGGAAGCTGACTGCACGCAATGTTGTGCTCTACCAGATTCTCCGGCTCGCTGAAGAAGGAGATGAACTCCCATGCTGCATCTTTGTTCTTTCCATTTTCCGGCACGATAAGTCCCCATCCGGTCTCAGAAGCAAAGGACATCTGATCGCCGTACTGCGGTACCCGCACATATTCAAAATCCGTGCCGTATTCCAGCTCGTATGTACCGGTTCCTTCTCCGATCGCCCAGGAGCCTACGGAAGCCATGTACCCCTTGTCCTGATACACATCATTGAAACAGTAGTCGCCGTCCGTCAGATGTGTCAGGTCACATTCACCGTTCTTGATCATACTAAGGATCTCTTCCATAGCCGCAACACCTTCTGGTGTGGCAAAGTTGACAGAATCATCTTCCTCCAAATACTGTCCACCTGTCTGTAAAATCATAGCAAGATAGTTACAGATCAAAGAGTCGGTGTCAAACATCTCGAATCCTTTCATCTCCACGATATCCCCGTTTTTCACGGAAACGCTCTTGGACACGTCACGGAGTTCTTCCCAGGTTGTCGGATAAGCGACGCCCTTTTCATGAAAGAGCTTTTTATTTACGATCATTCCGCCGTACTCCAGGTTGTACTCCATCGGTACGCCGTAATACTTGCCGTTCTTCTTGTAACTTCCTACGGTCGGAGCCATGTAGTCCTTATCCAGCTCCTTTGCCAGATCCTCCGGCACCTCGGAGAGAGCGTCCGTTCCTATGAAGTTCGGCGCCATACCTCCCCATACGGCAATGATATCCGGGCCTGCTGTGTCAGATGTGATGGCGGTCTGGATCTTGTCATTATATACATCATACGGGTAGTCCTGGACTTCCACCGTATATTCCGGATGTTCCTTCTCAAACTTCTCTGCCATCGCTTCGTAGGATTTTACCCACGGTTCATTCTGGTGGCACCAGAATGTCAATGTCGTCTTTCCATCACTCTTTTTTCCCTTGTCGCCGCCGTCTGATCCGCATCCTGCAAGCATGGAAACCGTCATCAGAAGAGCCAGCGCTGCTGCTGCTTTTCTTTTCATCATAATCCTCCTCTGTCTCTTTGCATGATCACATACGATATTATCATATCGGTAAGCGCAAAAAGTGGCAAATCGGATTTTCTTATAAATTGATTGATTTATTATTATTTTCTATAGATAACCCCATATCCGATTCCTACGTCCTCCCCGGTCAGCACCATCGCTTTCACCGCTCTTTGGAGACTGGTACTCTCCGGGTACTGCTCCTTGTCCTCGCGTACCCGGCCGAACACCCGCTCTTCTGCCTGTCGGAACGGATAGACGATCTTCTCTATCTGAAACCGGTTCTGGAATTTTAAAATATTACTGTCCGGTTTCAGAAGCTTCTGAAGTTTCGGAGAGAGAAGCCAGGATTCGCAATCAAATATCGTATACTCTGGTCCGAAAAACTCCTCCGCTATCGCAAAAGATTCTCCACAGGCCGCATCATCCAGGGGCTCACCTTCCGGAATGTGGACGTGAAGAACATGTCGATCTTCATCCGGCTCAAACTGAAGCCGTCCCAGGCGGAAAAGCTTCATCCGAAGCGGCAGGGACAACCACCGCTCTTCCACCAGTCCCGGAACTCCCTTTTTCTTTACACACTGGTTGTACCAGATCGTAATGTCATAAAAGGTGTCCACATACACCTTCCCTGAGATTCCTTTCTCCACAAAGGCTGGATAGAGATCCGCAGCCATCCTGATATATAAGTAAAGATACAGCCTCTCCCGATCTGTGCGGCGGTCTGCCTCCGCAAAAAAGGCTTTGCCATCTTCATAAAACAGCTCTTTAAAGCTCTGATAAAAGGTTTCTGTCATTGGAAAGTCCTGGACACAGTCCTGTCCTTCCTTGGGAAGCCTGATCTTTTCCATCAGTGTCTCTATTGTCATACTGTTACTCCTTTCGTCCCGTATCTTTTCTTCGATTCGCCCCACCAGCCTTTCGGCGTTCCACTCTTCTTTCGGGTAACGGTACCGGTATTTCTCATGGGACGCCTGTTTCATTCCCTCGATCAGAATCACATCCGCTTCCGGAAAAAGGGCTGTGAGCTTCTCCAGGGAAATATCCTTTTCTTCCTTGACGAGCTGGTATTTCCGGTTCGAAAATACGACAGTCCCGTAGGCTCCAGCATGATAATGACGCCAGCTATCGGTTCCCTCCCGATCCGCTTCAAAATCATGTCCATCGTGCTTGATGGCAGCTACCTTCCAGCCGCGGCTTGTAAGACGCCGGATCAGTTCCTCCATCAAAGTCGTTTTCCCGGTATTCTTCTCCCCGGCCACCCCAAAGAGGACGGGACGCACAGTCAGATTTTGATATAACATACCCGTTCTCCTTCCCGTAGATTTGCTCTTCCCTGTTCTATCTTCACCAGACAGTTGCAACCATTCATGGAGCTTAAGATCCCGGAACGCTCTTTCCCATTCGGAAGCAGGATCCGGCCTCCGCTTTCCGTTCCCCGGATGTATCGGTCACTTACGGCAGATTTCCCGAAATTGGAGAGCAAAAAGCCCCGTTTTTCGTGTGGGAAAAGTTCGTTACATCCATACCATCTGGCAATCGCTGCCCGGACAAGGAGCTCCATATGCACGGTTGCCGCAAAGGGATTGCCCGACAGGGCAAATACCGGGGTTTCCTCCAGCCGGAAGAGGGCTGTTGGAGAACCGGGCTTTACAAAAACGCGGTCAAAAACCTTATCTGCTCCCATCTGTGAGAGAACCTGACGAATCAGGTCCTTTTCTCCTACCGAGACGCCTCCGGTCGTTACAATCAGATCCGCACACCTGGCCGCTTCCCTCAATCTCCCTTTCAGAGTCTCCGGCTCGTCCAAAACCGAGTTCATTCTGACAACCTCTCCTCCCAATTCCCGAATACGCTCCGAAATCAGGTACAGACTGGAATCATAAATCTGTCCCGGCCGCAGCTTTGTCCCTGGCTTTGCAAGCTCGCTTCCCGTCGTCAGTACTGCTACACGTACCTTCTTTACCACCCGAATCCGGTCACATCCGGCAGACGCAGCAATTCCGATGCGGATCGCATCCATACGGAGCCCTTTTGTAAGCAGCTTCTCTCCTGCCAGAAAGTCCTCCCCTTGCGGACAGTAATGATCATATGGATTCTGGCTTCGATAGATCTGCACACTACCCTCTCCATAGTCGGTATCCTCCTGCTTCACCACTGTATCCGCTCCACTCGGGATCGGGGCTCCCGTCATAATCCGAGCCGCCTCTCCCGAACCGATAACCTGCTTTGGATATTTTCCAGCACAAAGCTTTTCCACCACCTTCAGACAGACGGGATGCTTTTTATTTGCACCCTGGATATCTGCTGCCCGGAGGGCATAACCGTCATACGGAGATCGTGGAAAGGGCGGGCTGCTTTTACCTGCCCGCAAATCCTCTGACAGTATTCTCCCTCCGGCCTCCAGCAAGGTGACTTCCTCCGTCTCCCTGCTTTTCCATACGATCATTCGAATATCATTCTGCGCCTCTTGTACCGTAACGCATCTCTCGCTCATTGCTCCTCCTTTGCAGGGACTCGTATTCCTGCCATGTATTCAGATTGACCAGCCGCCCCAGCTCACTGCTTCCATTTAACAAAGTAATCTTCCCCCTATCCTCCAGATAAAATAAACTCTGCATCCGGTAAATTCCCGCTTTTCTCTGCCGTTCCATAGCTGGAAGCATGGATTTCGTGTAAATTCCGGGAAACGGGAATATCATGTTTCTATCCTGGAAAAAGACGGGCCGGCCGGCTCTCTCATAAGCATCCAGCAATCTCCTTCCCATAGAAGCATCCACCCCGAACGTATCACATGGCACTACAAGAAGTGCTTCTTCCTGGCACCGGATCAGACCGCTTAAAATGCCGCCCATTGGGCCGATATCCTCATAAACGTCCCGGATCCATCTGGCCTTTCCCATCGGTTCTTTAGGAATCTCTGCCACAGACACATACCATGTGTCCAGCATGGAAAGCGCCTCGATTGTCCAGAGCGCCAGATATCTTCCCTGGTACTTCAGAGAAAGCTTATCCATTCCCCCCATCCTCGTTCCTTTTCCCCCCGCGAGAATGTATCCTGCAATGTTTGCTCTCATCTATTGTTCCCCCACGGTGATGGCGTCCAGACAGCAGACCGCCACGCAGGCTGGCTCACGGCCCGCCTTTCTGCGTGCAATACAGCCGTCGCATTTTGCAGCCTTCCCTGTCTCGTCCACAAAGATCAGGCGATCCGGGCAAGCTTTCGTACAAACGCCGCATCCAATACATTTCTCCCGATCCACCAGATAGACGCCATAGTCTTCCTCCCGAAAAACCGCATCCTGGGGACAGGCTCTGGCACATGCTCCGCACTGCGTGCACCCCGGACAGATCTCATAAGAAAGTCCCTTTTCTTCGTCCATGACCTTGCTGATCCCCCGGAAACTTCTGGCGTGAATCTCCCTCGCACTGTGGTGGGCGTCCAGGCATGCCATGTGGCACGCATAGCATCCCACACACTGCTCGGCATTAAATTTCATTCGCCCCATCATCTCCCGTCACCTCCGCTTCTTCCTTTCTCTTTCTCTCCCTTTGATCCAGTTTCTCTATGTTACAGAAATAGCTCTTGTACCCCGGAAATCCGGTATACGGATCAAAGTACGACCGGTGGATCAGATTGTTTGCCTCACCTTTTGGATTGCCATGGTAGATATAGACAACACCTGGATTCCCATTGATGGAGCTTACCGCGATCCCTTCCATCTCTCCTGCCGGGGAGGATACCCGTACCCGGTCGCCGTCCTTTATCCCATACTTCCTTGCATCCTCCGGATGAATCTCCACCGCCGGATTCGTCTCCAGGGCAGACAGCCACGACAGCCGGTACAGTCTGGCATGGAAAAACTGCGGCTTTCTTGTCCCCGTACTCAAAATCAGAGGATACATTTCCCGATCTACGTCCCTCTGATCCCGGAAATCGTGGTATACCGGAAGCGGTTCATACCCTCTGCTCTCCCGGTATTTATCAAGCGCCAGAGAATACAGCTCAATCTTCCCGGACTTCGTGTGAAACGGCTCTTCCCGGTACGTCTGAATCCTTGGAGGGATCAACACCTTCCCTTTCATTCCCTGTGGATGTTCTCGAAGGTCCTGAAGCGTCAGCCCCGAAGGTTTCAGGATATAATCCATATAAGACTCGTAGTCGGATGACAGTACCTCGTCTTCAAGTCCTATCCGTTTTGCCAGCTCCATTATGATTTCGATGTCGTTTTTCGACTCCCCGAGCGGTTCCACCACCCGTTCATTCAGTGCAAACATACCGCCTCGCAGAGTCTTCACTTCTTCCCTCTCAAAAGTCGTGCAGGCTGGAAGGACCAGATCTGCCATCCTGGACGACTCCGACCAGAAGAGCTCCACATTGACGTAGAAATCGAGAGCACCAAGCGCCCGTTGCAGTTCATTCGGTTGGGGCCACATCCGGTGGTTGAGCCCCATGGCAAAAACCGCCTTCACCGGGTATGGTTCCTCCTCCAGAATATAATCCGCGATCCTTGTACACTGGGCCTCCTGACACGGAAGATCAAACCAGATCGGGAAATCTTTCTCCCCGATCGCCTCCTCCCCATCGTACCTCTTCACCTTTCCAAACTCATTGCACGGAGAGACCGGTTCCGGCATGGCACGGTTACCGCCCTCCACATCATAATTGCCTGTGAGCGCGATCAGGCTGAATACCGCCCGGTAATTCTGGAATCCGTTGATGTGATGTACAATCGTAGACACTGAAAACTGAATCCCTGAAGGTTTGTTACACGCATACAACCTTGCCGCTTTACGGATCAGCTCTGCATCCACCCCGGTGATCTCACAGGCCCGTTCCGGAGTAAATGTGCTCACATAATTCTTATATTCCTCGAACCCATAAACGTATTTGTCCACAAACTCTTTATCGTAAAGCTCTTCTTCTATTATCACATGAGCCATGGCAAGCGCCAGCGCTCCATCCGTCCCCGGCGTAACCTTCAGATGGATATTCGCCTCTCTGGTGGTGACGGTACTTCTCGGATCCACCGCAATGATCGTAACTCCCCGCTTCTTAAGGCTCCGGTACATTTTCCCCATTGGGGTATTGGAATGGAAAAGATTACTCGTCCACAAAAGCAGCGTCTTCGTATGCGGCAGATCCGGGAAACAGATCCCGTTCCCATATATAGACTTCCATGCCAGGGCAGATGCCTGGAAACAGGTGCTCGATTCAGTACAAAAATTCGGCGAACCAAAGGCATTGGCAAAACGCAAAAGCGCCGGCCGGTACCACTTCGGGTAACCCGCATAAAAGACCACCGACTTCGCACCATACGCCTTACGAATCCCTGATAACTTCTTTGCAATCAGACCATACGCTTCCTCCCATGAAATCCGCTCGAACTGCCCACTTCCCTTTTCTCCCACGCGCTTCATCGGGTACAAAATCCGCTCCTCATTATATAGATACTGCTTCGACGCCGCGCCCTTGGCACAAAGTCCCCGACTCTTCCCATTCTCCGTGTGCCCTTCGATCTCCACGACCTTTCCATCTTCCACATAGACGTCCATCGGACATCCTGCCGAACAAATCCCACAGAAACTTTGCTTTTTCTCCATGTATCCTCCGCCTTTCTCGTTCTAAATACATATCATAATATATCTATTATACTTCTACTCCAAATTTACTGTAAAATAGAGATTGACTATAAGAAGTCTATATATAGATAGTATCTATGTCAGCAATCGGGGGACGTGTTCCTATATATCGGAACATGTCCCCCCACTGAAAAAACTGAGAATATTACTTATTTTCGTACCATCCAGGCTCCATTTGTGAAGTCCGGAATTGCCATCGGCTGACTTCCGAGAAGAATGGATTCCTCCGCAAGCGTCGAAATACTCATCCATGCCGCCATATCGTAAACATCGATCGGCATTGGCTTTCTATCTCTGACAGCCTCCACGAAATCAGAGAAGACAAGCCAGTCCATACCGTCATGCCCCCGTTTGATTCCCTCTTCCTGGTAGCGTCTCCAGACCGGATGTTCATATTTTTCCCGGTAGCTCTCAATATTTCCCCACTGCTCCTTCCATTGAAAATCATAAGATTCGTGCTCTCCCTCCAGGAAAACAGATCCATTCTCCTCGTTGAATAACCCTTTCGTCCCCTGGATATAGAATCCTCTGGAATAATATCTTGGCAGAGTTGTATCCAGTTTCAAAGTGATGGTCTCGCCATTCGCACATTGGATGAGTGTCGTCACAATGTCGCCTTGATGAAAAGCCATCTGCATCAGCTCTTGATCTTCTGATTTTTCTTTTTCTATATAATGGTGCAGTCCCGCTGCCTTTGACGCCATGGAGGTTAAAGAAACCATACGATTGCCCCGATTGATCCCAAGTATCTGGGCAATCGGTCCCAGCTCGTGAGTCGGATAGTTTTCCGTATTGCGGTGGATGTAATTTCTCAGCCTGTAATGGCGTTCCTCTTTTCCAAACGCCACTTCCTGGCGCAGATCATGCATATAGCCTCCGGCACAATGTACGATTTCTCCCAGCACGCCCTGGTGAACCATATGCATGGCCATCATCTCATCCCGGCCATAACAGCAATTCTCCATCAGCATAATCGGTGTTTTAGTTTGTTCATAGGCCTCTACAAGCCTCCAACATTCCCGAATGGAATAGGCTCCTCCGACCTCGCATCCCACTGCCTTGCCACACTCCATCGCTTCGATAGCCAGGTGGATATGGGACTCCCAGGAGCTGCAAAGAAGGACGGCATCCACCTCTTTCCTTTCAAAGATCTCCTTATAATTTGTTGTCTGAAATGGCTTTTGTCCAGTTTTTTCCTGAATATACTGGGCCGCCTTTTCGCATCTGTCCTCATACACATCACAGACCGCACAGATTACGGCGTCTTCATGCTCCAGCAAAACGTCGTGCAGCAAAAGGGTTCCCCTTGCGCCAAGTCCGATTAATCCAATATTGATTTTTTTCTGTTCCATGTTCATATCTGTTGCTCCTTATTGATGTCTGTCTCCACTTCCAGTACCCCGTCAAGTTCCAATGCTTGCCCTTTTATCGGTTCAAATACCGTTGTCCGTTCTATCTTGTTGTCAAGAAATACCAGCTTTTTTAAATTGACCGCATTTACAAGACGGTCATCGCAGCACTGAAATACATTCCCCCGTACTTCCAGATACTGATGATACCTCCTATCCTTCTCCCAGACAAGAGCGCTTGGCGAAACCTGAATAGGCGCCTTGCCCCAGGCACTGACATATGCACAATGATGGAATCTGTTGCCCTCAATAACAATATGTCTGGTTGCCCCGGATTCAAACCAGTAGTTCGAGTCCCCCTCAATCAAAATTGCTGCCCCAGGTGTTTCAAAGGTGTTGTCCCTGACGAGGACGTCCCCCGCACTTGTCAGCAACAATCCTCTTGCGCGATTATTACGGAACGTACACCCCTCAATCAGCACATCCGGAACCCAGGACTGGTTCTCCACCACAAATCCCGGAGTCAGATTCTCCATATCTTCCGCAAAAACAATCCGTTGATAATCCGAATTCATCCAGGTAATCTCAGCGATCACGGCATGCTCCTGCTCCAACATTGTTCTGTTGTCAATCACTGCGAAATAATCCCCTGCCGTCCCCAGCAATACCCCTTTTTGCATACCTTCTACCAATTCCACGATTACTTCTCTTTTGCTGGTCACTTTGTGGATCCTTCCGTAGATACCATGAATGTTGACCGGATCGTCCAGTTGATTCTCCAGTACACAGTTCTTAATGTGGATCTTTCCGCCTGCATACACGAAATGAAATCCGTCTGCCGTCGCCGTAAAGATCCGATCTTTTTGTGGATGTCTGACAAGACACACCCTCTCGATCGTGATATCCTTTGTAAACTGTGAAATCACCGCCATCCCTGTGCAATGGTAAATGGTGATATCCCGTAGTGTGATTCCTTCACTTCCGGTAATATAAAAACAGGGATGTGTCCTGAGATGGTGACGCAAAATCATTCTGTTTCCTTCCCTGGACGTCTCCGGAAACTGCTGGTCCTCTGTCAACGTCACCTCTACCAAATTCTCCCCTGCCTCCCGGAACACCGCTCCATAGGAGGAAGGGTACGGTCTGTTAAAACTAATATCCCTTCCTTGATAGACTGGGGCATTTCTCCTTCTGTCCATCTCCAGACAGCCATAATACAGCGGGTGATACGCCCCTTCTTCTTCAAAATAGAGCTCCCCGTGAAAAACCCGGTATGGATACTCTTTCCGGTCGATTCGAAGCACCATTCTTTTTCCAGACAGCTCCACAATCTCTCCTTCGGAATATCCCGTTCTCTCATAGTCAATGGTGATTCCCTCAATCAGAATCTCTTGGCACCTGTCCAGGTGAAACGGCAAAATATCCGTGTGAAACAGAAAGACCGCTCCCTCTCCCCGGATCTTTACCTTGCGCCATCCACTAAAATCAAACGCGATCCTCTTTGGTACATCTTCATCATGGTTTGAAATATACAGAGTCTTTTCCACCGCATAATCCGGATAAAAATGATAGGTACCTGACTCAAACACAAACTCGATCCCCATCGTACCCTGAAGCTCATCCAACATCATCCGTACCTTCCACAAAAGGGCTCTGTCGTTTCCCGGAGTAATCCCGTACTCTTTTACATAGACCTGTCTCATCTCACACCTCTTTGGATTATTTTAGCCTTTCACACTTCCCAGTACAAGTCCTTTGGTAAAATATTTCTGTAAGAACGGATAGATTACCATGACCGGAATCGCACCGAGGAAAAGCTGTGCCGCCCGCCCGGTCCTTGCGTCCATCTGCGCAAGGAGCGCCTGAATATCCTGAGAGCTCTGCGTCCGCAGTAACTGTTCAAAATTCTGAAGCAAAGACTGCAGATATGTCTGAAGCGGATAGTTGTCCGGATTGTTCATATAGATCATCCCACTGAACCAGTCGTTCCAATGTGTGACGATACAGAAAAGCCCCACCGTTGCCAACGCCGGTTTCAGGATTGGCAGCAGAACACGCGTCAGGATCTGGAATGGACTTGCTCCATCGATTGCGGCCGCCTCTTCGATCTCCTCCGGAATTCCACGCATAAAATTCATTAAAATGACCATATTGTATACCGGGAGCGCCCCCGGAAGGATCAGCGCCCAAATCGTATCTTTTAACCCCAGCCCCGTCACCACGAGATAGGTTGGGATCATTCCACCGGACACCAGCATGGTAATTACGAAATAGACCATGTAAATGTTTCTCCCGGCCACCTTTTTCCTCGTCTTAGAGAGCGGATAGGCCGTGAGAACCATCAGGATCAGATTGAGCCCCACACCAAGGAACACACGCTCAAAGGAAATGAAAAGTGCCCGTATAAATTTGCCCCCCTTGAGCGCATATTCATATGCGCTCAAGGTAAAATTAACCGGGGTAAATCCGACCGCTCCCGCCGCTACTGCCGCACTGTCGCTGAAAGAAATCGCCAACAGATTGATAAATGGCAGAACACAGAGGAGGGAGACGACCGCCAGAATGAAAATATTTACGAAGTGAAAAATTCTGTTTGCTCTTGTCTTATACTGCATTTCCTTCCTCCTAAAAAATCTTGTATCCCGCACATTTATCCGCCAGAATATAGGACGTCAGAACAAGTACCGCGGATACTGCCGATTTGAACAGGCCTATAGCCGCACCGACAGAATACTGAGCCTGCTGGATACCAAGCCGGTATACATAGGTATCAATAATATCTCCTGTTTGATATACGATCGGAGAATACAGGTTGAAGATCTGATCAAATCCCGCATTCAGAACATTTCCCAGCGCCAGCACAAGCATCAGAATGATGGTCGGCATCAGCAGAGGAAGCGTGATGTATCGGATCTGCTGCCACCTGGTAGCACCGTCCAGAATCGCCGACTCGTAAAGCCCCGGATCAATGCTCGTAAGCGCCGCCAGATAAACGACAGTTCCAAATCCAAACCCTTTCCAGATATCCGTCACAATCATAGTCCACGGAAAGACCGATGCATTCCCAAGGAAATTTACCGCGTCCATCCCGAAAAATCCGAGAAACTGATTGATGATTCCGTTATTTGCGAGAATATCCATCAGTACGCCCGCCATAATGACCCAAGAAAGAAAGTTCGGTATATAAATCAGTGTCTGGAAAATTCTCTTTAACCGGTTGGACACCAGTTCATTAAGCAGCAGCGCAAAAATAACCGGTACGACAATGCCCCCTATCAGTTTCATTACGGCGATAAAAAATGTGTTCCAGATTGTTCTTAAAAATGCCGGCTGACTAAAGATGTACTGGAAATGTTTCATCCCGACCCAAGGAGAGGCAAATCCAAGTGCCGGATTGTAATCTTCAAACGCGATGATCACTCCATAAAGCGGAATATACGCAAAAATAAAGATCAAAATCACACCCGGAAGCAACATCAGATGATACTGCCATTGTCTTTTTAATTTTTTCATAAGCCACCTTCTTAGTTGTTTCCGTAAGTCTCATTGATCTCTTCTGTCGCTTTTGTCCCGCCAGCTTTCGCCCAGTTGTCAACAAGAGTATCAAAGTAGTCAATACTCTCCTCTCCTACGATAATCTTTGTAAATCCTTCTGTCAGGATATCATCAAGTGTACTTCCCGCACTCAGAAGCGTCTCGGTCGCCGGTCCCCACATTGCATCCTTAATATATTGCTCGTTGTCAATGATTTCCTTGGAAATCCGGTAGGCGGCTTTCGGGCCGCCCTGCTGCAGGTAATCTCCCACTCCGGTCGAAGCTCCTTCTTTAATAAAGTCCACACTATTGGAATATTTCACACCGTCTTTCCCCAGTGCCGCCGGATCTTCATCCAATCCTTTTTCCAGCGCCCCGGATACTTTCACAAACTGGTTGTAATCGGTATTTGGATTAATGACTCTCAGTGCATATGGAATGTTCGTATAGGCATTTCCAAACAATTCGTTGATAAAATCCGCATCCTCCTCGTCTCCTTCATCCATGACATGTGCATAGAAGTTAAGAAGTTTCAGGACTGCTTCCGGATTTTTACATCCCTTGCTCACTACAATATAGCCATAGTTTGCAAACGTAACACTTGCTTTTACTTCCCCACCGTTTGCGGAAGGAATCTCGTACGGTTCAAAGATAGCATCCGCGCCGAGATTCTGTACGACATTCGGACCCGGATCATATCCCCAATACTGATAGTACGGGCTTACGCCTACAGAACTGCTGATCTCTCCCTGAAGCATCTTTTCCAGATCTTTTGTCGTGAATTCCGGATCAATGATTCCTTCCTTATACCACTGTGCATAAGCCTGCAATGCCTCTTTCATTTCTGGCTGCACAGATCCATAAGCCAATTTACCATTTTCTCCTTCAATCCAGATTCCCGGGTTCGCACCCCATGCCGGTGCCAGAATCTTAAAGCAGTCCAGATTCTGGTCCTCTGTCAGACCATATCCGCCATATTCCTTCTGAAATGCTTTTGCGATCTCTAATACATCGTCCATTGACTTCGGGTCGGCAAGATTCAACTTTTCTTTCCAGTCTTTGCGGATCCAGATCTGATTTGGCTGGTCAATGATTCCGTAGGAAAGCTGCGGTATTCCATACAGTTTCCCGTCCAGCTTCCCCGTCTCAAACGTATCACTTTCCTGCTCCATATAGCCCTTCAGCAGGTCCGAAGCATACTCATCGAAAATATCCGTCAGATCCCAGATCATGTCCGCTTCTTTTAACTGGCGAAGCTGCTGTGCGTTCACGCAGAAGACATCCGGAATGCTTTTATCCGCGATTGTAAGATTCAGCTTGGTCGTGTAATCATTACTTACCCAGTCATTTACAACATCGATATTAAACCGCTCCTCATAGGCCCGGTACCATGGGTTGTCGTCGTAGCTGTCTCCCTCGGCAAACTGAATGCCCGCATTTTCCGGGAGTACCGTACTGATTGTCACCGTATCCTCATACGGATCCCAGAGCCCCTCCGGCACTTTCACCGCCTCTTTTTTCTTGTTGGAGGAATCACCCTCGCTGCTCTGCTTCATGCAGCCGGTCATCATAGTACCCAACATACATCCTGTCAACAGTACTGCCAACACTCGTTTTCTTTTTCTCATTGCTTTACTCCTTTCCATCTATAAATTCCATTGTCCTCATTATCTTCGCCGTCCAGTAAAAGATCTATATAATTATTTTGTATTTTTATAATTTATCGACACATTTAGGCAAACATGAATAGATTTTATACAAACCACAGAATATTATAAGTTTTAAAACTTAAATTATGTTCTGTATGTGATATACTACAGTTATTATCAGAATATAAGGAGTGGATCACCATGAAACGCAAAAATACTTTACTAAAAAAGATCGTCATCCTGTTTTTATCTCTTGTATTTCCGCTGCTGATCGTCTGGCTTGGCACAATTCAGTTCAGCAATCAGACGCTGAAAAGGCAGATCCTTTCCTCTATTGATTCCAACAACGCAACCTTTATCGCACATTTAAATAATTCTCTGTATACTATTTATGCTTCCGCTTTTACCCTTGCGGGTCAGTCCAACCTGCAGCGGTTCTCCAATGCGTATTCCGGTTTTACCACCTATGAGGAAGCTTCACAGGTACGGCTCTTACGGGAGCAGCTTTCCTCTGTCTCCCTGTCTCTGCCCTTTTGCTCCTCAGCCCATATTTTCTTTGGTGATCTTGGAATCATGTACAATTCCAAAGGCTACGATGAAGGGAGCTTCTCCACTCTCACATCGGAAACCTTTGAAACTCTGAAAAACACCGCCCAAGAATCCCGTACATTCTCTTACTATGAAAATCCGCTGACCAAAACGCCAGTCCTTGGTTGCTGCCTGATGCCATCATCCTCCGCCACCTATGGGGTGATTTTTGAATTGTCCATCAATGATCTGCAAGAGTATCTCAAGAATAATATGTCCTACAATGCGGAAAACTATCTTTTTACCATGGAAGATGAATTTGCCCTCACATCCCTGTCCGCAGATCAAGAAAAGAAGCTTCTGCAACAAATAGAAGCTTCTAAGGATGCCACGGGGCAACCCATTATGACGATCGATGGGACTCGCTATTATGCGTTTTCCTATGAAATGCCGTATCTTTCCTTTCAGTATACCAGGCTGATTCCGACAGACGACATTCTCAACGCCACCCGGGTCACCCCGTTACTGAATATGTTTTTTATTCTGTTGATCTCCGCTGCATGCATCATCTTTTTTGTGGAAATTTGCCGCCTGGTACACCGACCTTTATCACATCTGATCAATGCGTTTAAAGAAATGGAAACCGGAAATTTTAAAGTCCAGATCGCCAACGTCCACAGCCCGGATTTTGCCTATCTGTATCAGGAATTCAATAAGATGGCCCAAAAGCTTGAGCTGCTTATCGAAAAGGATTACACTCAAAAACTACTCTTGCAGAAAGCGGAACTCAAACAGCTTCAGGCTCAGATCAATCCGCATTTTCTATACAACAGCTTTTTTATGCTTCAACGGATGATCCAAACCGAAAATATCGAGGACGCCCAAAGTGTCGCCAACGCACTCGGAGTTTATTTCCGGTATCTGACAAGAAACAATATGGACCATGTTAAGCTCTCGGAAGAATACCGCCACGCCCAGAACTATGCCTACATTCAGGGGCTTCGTTTTTCCGGACGAATCCAGATTGATTTTGAGGAACTGCCCGCGGGCTATGCGGACATCCCGGTACCAAAGCTGATTTTACAGCCGATTCTGGAAAACGCCTTCAATTACGGACTGGCAAATAAGATGAAAGACGGGCTTTTGCAGGTTCATTTTCACCCGGATAATGAAGTGCTGCAGATCGATATTGAAGATAACGGAGAAGAACTGACTGATGAGAAACTGTGCAATCTCTCCAATGCGCTTTTAGAAGTCCAAAGCACCGGAACAAACGTGGAAATGTCTGGAATCCTTAACATTCAACGCAGACTGATTATCTTTTCCAACACCCACGATTCTCTCCATGTATCACGTTCCACGCTTGGCGGACTTCGTGTTTCCATCATACTTGGTAAATTTAGAAAGGGGAACATCCATGATGAGACTATTAATTGTAGATGACGAGCATTACATCGTAAACTACCTCGCCGCATTAGTAGAAGCACACGCTCCTGAGGATCTCGAAGTCTATAAATGCTACTCTGGAATGGAAGCCTTAGAACTTTCAAAAACCATGAAAATCCATCTGGCACTTCTGGATATCAGGATGCCTGGACTTTCCGGTATTGAGACGGCCTCACGCATCCGGACATCCGACCCGGACTTCCGCGTCATTTTTCTAACTGCCTTTGATAACTTTGAGCATATTTATGCAGCAGACAAGCTGCCTCACTCCCGTTATCTTCTTAAGACAGAAAAAGATGAGGTCATTTTATCAGAGATCTTCTCTGCTGTCGATGAAATAAAACAGGAGGCGGACAAACTGCATCTATTGTCCACCGCAAGTCAGAACTCTCTGCTGCTTTCTCACTTGCTGGAGCAAACGATCCTGAAAGAAATTTTCTCGGGGGAACACATGGATAAAATTCAACAGTCCTTGCAGATTGCATGGTCCAAATTCCCGCTGGATCTGCAGCGTCCTGTCTACCTGATGTACACCCAGATCCATCATCGCTCTTTCCGGGAGAGCCATCGGATTCATTCAGGGAACACACTGGAATACCTCCAGCTTATGCAACGCCTTTGTGTCAATAAGCTCTCCTTTTCCATGTTGGATCTGGAACACGGAACGATGCTCTGGCTTTTCCAACCTGTACTTTCACCAGTTACTTCTTCCGCCTCCGATTCGTTCAGCCCCGTTACGTTGGAAAGTAACGACTTGGGTTCCGTTTCCGGATTTCTGGAGTCTCTGGCAAATGATTTCAGCGACTACTGCACTACGACCCTGCATCGTCGGCTCACAGTTGTCCTCTACCCGGCAGCTTCACCCTGGGATCAGATCTACCGTCACTTTTTTACTTTACAACGGTATGCCGATTCCTTTGTTACCAAAGCGCCGCTAATTTATTCGTCAGTAAATATCCTGGACGATGAACCTTCTCTTCTGACATCCGGTCAGAAGCGGACCATCGACCGAACTGAGATCGACCACCTGCTACAGGAACTGACTTTCTCCCTCTACCAGGGAATTGAAGCAGAATACTCGCGCGCACTCAAAAAACTATGTCAGGAGTGTATCATCATTCGAAGTATGCACGATATTCGGGCAATTAAAATCTACATGTCTGTCGCTCTGATTTTGCTGAACTATATAGACTTATATCAACTTCAAGAACGACTGGCCTCCAAAATCGCTTTGTATCAGCTATACTACCTGCATGATTTCTCCTCCTGGAAAGAAGCCTCCCACTACCTGGAAACAATCTCCCGGCACCTGTTTGAGATCCAAAACTCCAAAAAAACAGACAAAAACAACCTTCTGGTTCAGAAAATAAAACTCTACATCGAACAGCACCTGGCGGACTCCCTCAACCTGGCCACCATCTCCCGGGTCGTAAATTACAATGAAACTTATATCTCCCGGCTGTTCAAACAGTTAACCGGAACCAGCCTGTCCGAGTATATTTCACAGGAAAAAATTAAAAAAGCAAAACAACTGCTGTCCTCCACCAATGAATCCATCCAGAATATTGCCGCAGCCACCGGATTCGATACCTCACAGTACTTCTCCCTGGTCTTCAAAAAAATGACCGGGGTCTCTCCAAGCACTTACCGAAAAACACACCTGTACACCAAAGACTGACGGTGTCTGCCTTTGGGGATCCGTCACAGGAAATCGTACATATTATAACAAAATCGCTATAATAAAACCGGGAGATACTCCACCCATTGATATGATTCCCCTTAAGTAGACAAGGTAAATAACCAAAATCTACTTAAGGGGGTATTTTTTATGCCTAAATCACTACATTCGCCAGAGTTTCGAGCGAAGATTGCACAAGAATATTTAGACGGGAAAGGGTCTTATAAAACTCTTGCTGAAAAATATCTAGTTGGGAAAAGAACCATTGAAAAATGGGTTGGGGCTTATAGAATACATGGTATGGATGCGTTCCTAAAAAATGCCGGGAACCAAAGTTACACCAAAGATTTTAAAATAGCATGTGTTGAAAAAGTAATGAATGGAGAAGGAAGTCCGTCCGCTATCGCATATCAATACAATGTAGCTCCATCTGTTTTAGAATCGTGGATTAAGATGTATAATGCCAATAGAACACTAACGGATTATTGTCCTAAACGGGAGGTCTATATGGCAGAAGCAAGAAGAAAAACATCTATTAAAGAACGGAAAGAAATCGTCGAATACTGTATCAGGCACAATCGTAATTATAAACAAACCGCAAGCGTTTATGATGTTTCATACAGCCAAGTTTATTCATGGGTAAAAAAATATGACGCTAATGGTATGGAGGGATTAACTGATAAACGCGGTCATCATAAAGCAGATGATGAAATTGACGAATTAGAACGCCTCCGACGAGAGAATCTCCGTCTTAAAAGACAACTGCGGGAAAAGGATATGTTGGCTGAATTATTAAAAAAAGTGCAAGAGTTCGAAAGGATGTGAGGCTTGGAAAACTACGTCATGAATCAAAGTATATGGCAATCAAGTTCTTCTATGAAACAAAGAATTGGAGTATAAACTGGATGTGCAGACAATTAGAACTTTCCAGAGCAGCTTATTATAAATGGCTCCACCGCAAAATACCAGACGATGAATTGGAAAATATAGAACTGGCAGAACTGATAAAAGAATACGAGGAACGATTTAATTACATCTTGGGTTATAGGAGAATGACATCGTGGATCAATCATTTTAATCACACAGATTATAAGCAAAAGCGTGTTCATAGAATTATGAAGAAACTTGGAATTCACGCAGTAATCAGAAAGAAAAAGAAAAAATACACTTCATCAAAGCCAGAAACCTTTACTGAAAACAAACTTGGCAGAAATTTTTACGCAATTGCACCAAATAAAAAATGGACAACAGATGTGACAGAGTTTAAAGTTCCCGGTAAAAAGAAAAAGTTATATTTAAGTGCAATCCTTGATTTATATGATCGCTATCCAGTTGCATATGTTATCAGCACTAGAAATAACAATCGACTAGTATTTAAAACGTTTGACAAAGCAATCGCTGCAAATCCAGATGCGAAACCACTATTCCATAGCGACCGTGGTTTCCAATATACAAGTAAAGTATTCCAAAGAAAACTAAAAGACCACGAAATGGAACAGTCTATGTCAAGAGTAGGATGTTGCATAGATAATGGTCCCACCGAAGGGTTCTGGGGAATTATAAAATCAGAAATGTATCAAATGTATGATATTAAAGATGAAACATCTTTAATATCTGCAATCCATGATTATATACGATTCTATGGTGAAGAACGTCCGCAAGACAGGTATCACTGTAAAACACCACTAGAAGTTAGAAATGAAGCCTTAGCTTGCGAAACTCCAATCCAGTATCCGATTGCTGAAAACAAACGTATAAAAAAGTACAAAGAAAAATGGGTAGCATAAATGCGAAAAATGGATTCTCGGAGAGAATCAAACGCACTAAGAAATGATGTAACACTGTAGCTGTTTACAAAAAATAACTACCGCATCCGAAGACACGGTAGCCATAATTGTCTTTAGATATTTAACCTGTCTACTTGACAGGGGGCATATCACATTAGAACATCTCCCGGTTTCTTTTATCGCAATCTGTGTTTTCTTGTATAAAGCAACAATCCTGCAATCGCAAGGATGACGACTGCTCCTCCCCCAATAACATAGCTCTTGAGATCCTTGTCTGCTTTTCCTTCTTTGTTACTAAGCGGCGTTTCATCCGCCTCAATCTCCTGAGTATCCCTATTCGTGCCCTTTTCATCGTTTTCCGGCTGTCTGCCCCTTGGAACGTCATTCTCCTCGATGGTCTCCTGCTCTCCGGCAGTTTGACCCTGAGTCTGTCTCCCGGCTGTGACCACGTTTTGACCTGTGCCCTCGTCTCCCATGGCTGCCCCGTCGGTTCCCTCGGATGTGCTGCCTCCGGCTTCCGTGACCCTTGTGCCGCCATCTGTGATGATCGTCGTATCACCAGGTACAACCTCCGTCTCCGTGATGGTCTCCCCCGGAATCACGACCTGATTCACATTCGGTTCTACCGTACTCTCATACCGGAACGTCACTTCATTGTCCCCGGCTTTGGAGGACAGCTTTAATTCCCGGCTCTCCGTGTCACACGCATATCCTGCTACTTTCTCCGGATAGAACGTATAGCTCTCCCCCTCATTTCCCTGGGAAATCAGAGGCGTGGCGATGTCCTCGCCGCTTCGGTCATCAACATAACGCACCCGGTACTCTACAGCATCGTTTAATGCGTCATATTTCACAACCAGACTCTCATTCCCGGTTACTGTGAGATTCTTTGGATACCAGTCCGTATTCATGGTATAACGCCCTTCTTTTCCGTCCTTGTACACCAGATCCCCCGCATCCGGCAAGTATGGGATCGTACCACCCGCCGGGATTTGGATCTTAATGCTTCCTGTCTTTTCCGTCACCAATGCTCCTGACGCCCGGTACTGGTTCAGAAACGACTCGCTGAAACGTGCCACGCTTCCCGGACGGATCGTCACCATATAGGATGCGCTCGATGCCGCCCGGACCGGAAGTCCTCCCGTAAAAAGGCATAGACAGCCGACTGCAATCATGCCTGATAGTTTTTTCCTTTTCATCTTCGTCTTCCTGCCTTTCTATCTGGATTCTTCCTCATGCTGTTTTCTTTTCCTGCTAAGGAGCGCGACAATCACCGCCGCGCAGACTGCCATCGCCGCCGCAAGCGGCAGGATCACCGCCGGATCACCTGTCTTAACCCGGTCTGTGGGAGAACCGCCGTCCCGCACAATAACCCTTTCTTCTCCTTTGACTGTCTCCTTGATGATTTGATCTTCTCCCTGGATCGTTTCAGTAATGGTTTCCGGTGCATTTGTGTCATAACTTGCGTGAAAGGCAAACTGAATCGTTCCATCCACGCCCTGATATGTATTACCCCCGGTAATGCCGTCCAGCATCACACTTAAAGCAATGACCGCCTCCTCTCCTTGGTCCAGATTGGCTACCTTGATTCCGTTGGAGCCGTATTCCTCCAGCACCTCGTTGACGTCCCCCAGTCCGTTTTCACTGTCCCGACCGCCAATCCAAGCACTCCCGCTTCCTTCTCCTCCGTAAATCACCTGGGGTATTCCTTCATTTACCCCTTCCTGCGTAACCGTCAAAGAAAAGGTATAGGCCGCCCCTGAAGCTTTGGACGCTTCCTCCAGGGCTTTGATGACTTCTACTTCCATATAGAAGTCCGTCGGCTTTTCCGAGGTATTCCGAAGGATGATCTGCTGAGTTCTTTCGTCCCCCGGAAGCATTCCTTCAAAGGCATCTCCGAAATCCTCCTTATAGTCGTAATTGTATTTAATCTGGCCGCTTCCGTCAAAGGTCGCAACCGGTGTGTCTGCCGCATAGACTCCCATGGACATTCCAAACACTAGGGCAAGTGTCATGCACAGACCTGCTATTCTTTTCTTCATAATGGCCTCCTGACTTTTCTGTCCACTATTCTTCTATGCTGATAATCTCCCCCGCTCCGCTAAACTCCGGCCACACACCCCATTCCGTCAGAATGGCGTCCTGGCGTGCTCTCTCGGATTCGGAAACCTGAACTGCGTCTACCTGAACATCCAGGAAAATCCCCTTATTGGCATACTCGTTAGTGATACTCTCCGCAATTCGAAGCCCCTTCAAGATCGGTGCGGTCTGTCCGCCCTCTTCCAGTGGCGTCCGGTAATACAGATAGAGCGTCTCGTCGTTCCCATCCGTATTCTCCATGATGTACCAATCGTCCCCGGTCTCCAGCCGGATAAAAGAACTGTCCTTGTCAAATTCCTTGGTAAAGGAATGATCCGCATACTCTCCCCAGACTTTCTGAAGCGTTACCCGTGTGTAAACCGGGGTATCTCCTGTGTTCTCTACCACCAATCGGTGCTCCATCTCAAGATCCGCTCCCGGCATAGCGTCGTCAAACAGCACCGTCTCCTCCGGCAGCGTCCCGGATCCGGCATCTTTCAGACTGATGCTCAGTGTCCGGGTATTCATCTGCTGCTGAACTTCCTGCCCATCTGCTTGAAAATACGCCAGGGAGCCTCCGATCAATGCAGTTGCAGTGAGAGCTGCCGCCACGCCCATCAGTACGATTTTTCTTTTCACTTTGCACTCTCCTTTAACTTAAACTTCTCCGCGATTCCCCACAGGACTGCTACTGTCACAAACAGACCTGAGCAGGCCATGATTCCTGTTCCCGTATACAGACAGGAAGAAAGATTTCCCAGCATTGGAATCTGAAATACCACCTCCCCGATCAGACGGTCGAACGCCACAGGCGTGACGTCCACAGACCTGTTGGCATCCCCCTTGGTGATAAATTGCTGCTTTTCCACGTCAATTTCTGCCACCCGGTGGGTCATCACAAGATCCGTATCCGTCCCCATCTGAAAGGTGATGACATCTCCCACCCGGATCCCGGCGCTGTCTGTTTCTTTGACATAAACTACGCATCCTGCTGGGTAATTTGGTTCCATGCTGTCTGTCAGAATACCGTAAATCTGGTATCCAAACAGGCGGGGGACGGTCAGTGGCAGGAATACCAGGATGACCGCCGCCATCAGCAGGATACCTGCCAGACTACAGATCCTGGATTTCATTGGAATCCCCTCCTCAGTGTCCGACTTATTCCGTGTAGGCTTCGGCTGTAATCGGAGCTTGAGTTTCATCGATCCATCCGGTAATCATACCGTCTCCTGTTTGCGGTGTGAAGTATTTGCTTTGGATGGCTTCCGCCTCAAGTTTGACCTGGAAACTCTGGCTTGCCGTATTGTTTTTCCATGCCGCGCCCGGAAGTGTTACTTTATCAAAAAGGACTGCGGAAGAATCCTCTTCCGTCAATGCGGTATTGTAGTAATAATATCCGTCCGACGCTTCATACCATTTGCCGCTCTTTGCGATCTCTTTATCAATGTTTGCTTTCAGTGCGGCCGCATCGTTTGGTGTCAAAGTAGAGTCAGAAATATCGATCTCCATCTTTACCCGGATATACGCATCCCCGGAACCCTCTGCCAGAGTCACAGTTGGATCCTTGGCAACAGTTTCTCCTGGATACACATCGGTAAAAACCAGTCCTTCGGATGTCACTGGTTTCGTCTCATCATAAACCCAGTTGCCATCCTCGTCCTGTGTGATCTCATGCTCCACAAGATCGATGTCTACATGCCCCATGTTGATTACGTTCTGGGTGTCTGTCTGATCGGTAAAATAAGCTAAAGTCGCTCCGATACCGATGACAGCCACCAGGCTGAGGGAAACCGCAAGAGCCGTAACTCGTTTTTTGTTCATGTTTTTTCTCCTCTTAATTACTGGTATTAGCAAATGTAACTAACTTCAACGCATTCTCATAACTATTATTAGTTGCCTGTACAGCACAAGCTTTTACAATAATCTGATCCAGGTTTTTAGCCTTATATCCAGTAATCGTACCTTCTTCCATTACAGGTTCGAATAAGGCTGCGTCATCTTTAATCTGAACTCCGTCAAAAACAATTCCTTTTCCGGCTGTAAGCCCTTCTCTAACTACTGTCGGAGTTGATTGATCTGCCTTATACACATATAAATCAGCGGTATCTGGAACTTGATCCTGAATTTCCTTAGGAATACGTTCTACTTTCATCCAGCTCTTTTCTATATCCACGTCGTAAATGGATGTATTCTTTTTTAATCCATCCACCAATACAAAAACATAGCAGTCGGCTGCCGTATCTTTTATTGTTACTGTAGGATCCTTATCTAATCCATCACCTTGCTCAAGATTTTGATATGTATTCTTTTGGACTCTTTCTACTCCGTCTATTTCTTCTCCATTTTCATTAACCTGGGCTTCATCCAGTGTAATATCTGTATCATGCAATCCTTTTCCGACTGTGAATGTATTCGTTACTGCCTCTGACCGAGCTGTTAAAAGTGCCAGAGAACCACCTATTCCTATTGCTCCTACCAACGCTGCAACTACCATTAGTTTTGCAACTTTGTTTCTTTTCATAGGTCTTCCTCCTGTTGATCTTATTTTTAATTCCACTTAGCTGAGTCAAATGCGTCTTTCCAGCTATCCATCTGATCTTCACTGTACTGTACCGCACATGCTTTTACTGTTATCTCTCCAATTTTTGCACCAAGATCTTCTGTCACTTCAGCCACATCTGGATTCATAGTAACGGTCTGAAAAATCGGATTTCCTAACTGAATGTACTCTCCCTCTGGAGTAGTATCTTCCAGATTTACAGTGTTGCCTGTATTTGCGACATAATATCCATCACCTTCTAAGCCCAACTTAGTCTCCTGCAATAAAGTTCCGTTTTCATCCGCAACTTTCATCCAATATGTCGTATCCCATCCACTAATGTCGTATGCCTGTACATCGTCTCCATCTGCATTTAATTTCATGATACTTTCCAAGGCATTAACTCCAGTTACACGTAAAAAAACATATGATTCTACAGATCCGGCCTTTAATCTAGCTGTTGGATCTTTTTTTTCTACATAACCAGGCGTCATGTTTTCGTATGTCTGATCTTCCTGTGTACGATCATCTGCTGTTCCATCCAACAGCCATTCATCAACAATTAAAGCCTGACCGTCTGTATCGTCAAATCCTTTCCCTACTGTAAACGTATTCTTTACATCATTTGATGTGGAAGACAGATATGCTAGTGTTCCTCCAATTCCTACCGCTGCCACCAATGCAACTGACATCATAGCCGCTACAACTTTTTTCTTCATACTCTTAACTCTCCTTTACCTTTTTGTTTTCTTTTTTTATTCCCATACGGTTTCCCGTTATAAGAATCATTTTCTTCTTTTTCTTCGTTTTGTTTTCAGCGCCTCCTCTTCCTCCGGCGAAAAGATTTCCGGCAGAAAAGTCAGCAGGATCATAGCAATCAATACCACACAGACTGCCATGATTCCTTTCGGTGTCTTGATATTCATGCTGACATATCCAAGATATGGAATCTTAAAATGTTCTTTCCCAACAATTTCGGAATACGGAACAGGATTCCCATCATTGGCATTATTCGCATCGCCTTTGGTCGTCACTGTCTGCCCCTCCTTGTCGATCTCTACAATCCGGTGGGTTACGACGGTATTACTATCCAAGTGATAGGTGATCACATCACCGACTTCCAGTGTGTTCGGATCCGCCTCTTTGACAAAAATCAGTGTTCCCACTGGATACTTTGGTTCCATACTTCCCGTTAACACCGCCATCTCTTCATACCCCATCAGTTTTGGGATAATCAGGAGCCCTGCTAGCACCGCCAGCGCCAACACGATGATACCAGATAAGATTCCGCAAATCCTTTTCAACATTGATCTTCTCCTTTATCCCTGATTCTGATCAGTCTTTCCATCTGCTTTTTTAAATGCCTCTTTTATCTGCTCTATAGTCAAGCTATCGCTTGTTGATGTCGCCACGCAGGACTCTTCGTATACAAGGACGTCGAAGGATTCTGTCACCTCTTCTTTATTTTTTACTTCAAAAATAAGATCCTCTGTTTCTTCACCTGGCAAAAGTGTCTTAGTATAATAATAGAATCCATCCTGCTCCGCATTTTCAGTCCAATTTTGGCCTTGAATCATGTAATCATCTTGTCCAAGTGCCTTTGCAGGAGAGATCACAATCCGTACCCTGACAAACGCCGCACTTTTATCCGCTGTATTTTTTACCTGTATCGTTTTTTTCAGCCCGTCTATTTCCTCTTTGATATTAGTTTCATGATCCGCAGCCTGAAAACTATTTACAACAGGTTTTGAAATTGCAGTAGATAATGCGATAGTAGTCCCGATACCAAGGATTACCACGACAAGCAGGATAGAAAGAACAAATTGTTTTTCATTTCGATTTTTCATATTTCTCTAATCCCCCTCGGCTACGCTCTGTTTTTGTCTTTCAATACTTCTTTTGAAATCGGAACCTGCTCAAAATGCCATCCATTCTCATCTTTTACCGCTCTATTCAAAAATGCGTCGGAATCAACTAGTTTCCCATTTTCGTTGTATTGATTTGTAAAAGTAAGTCCTACATGTTTTGCTGATAAATCTGTCATTGATGGATACTTTGCACTCTCACATCCGATATAGACGTTTGTATTAGTTCCCTCAATTTGAATCGGACAACTTGTATTCTGATCCTGTTCTACCTTAGTATTTTTATATCTAATTGTTGATAGTTCACGGATATTGTACTGTCCTTTTGGCAGTCCGCTTAAAATCTCAGCTTTACCACTCTTTGCTCCTGCCCGAATGTAGATTGCCCGGTACCATTTTGTGTTATCGTCCGTTTTGGTAATTTCAAAAGTAAATGTTGCATCTTTTTTAGCGTTTTCTTCCAATTCCTTTGTAATTTGAATGGATCCGGTTACTACCTTTATCTCATATTTAGCAGTAGTACATACAGCACCATTCTTTGCTGTATTAATCGCGGTTAAACAATCATCCGGATTAGACTCCATTCCACTAACCGCAGTTCCAGTAGACGTTACCTGAACCTCTACATAATAAGTAGTATCTTCCGCCGGATATTGAGCTCGTAATGCATCTTCACTTCCATCTGCTTTTCCATTTGCTTCTACTGGCTGCGTACACTCCGCATCATAATAGTAAGATACCGTAATATTCACATCGCTCGTCATATCAAAAGATTTATCGTCATACTTCGGAGTGATAAGTTGATCCTTTTTACTATCAAAATATTTTTCCAACTCCTCGCCGGCAAAAACGGTATCCTCTGCATCCTGCAATGTGTATCGAATTAATACATTAACTTTTGGCTGCGGAAAAGATACCGACACACCTGATGCTGTCACGCCAGATCCTTGCAAATTGGTTGTCACCCCGTTACCACCGATGTATGAATTTTTCGCCTTGATGTAAATTGTCTGATGCCATGCATTTTCTTCGGAATCCGAATATCCGATTGAAACCCCATCCCATGTTATCGTACTTCCATTTAATTTCCCGTTGTGTCCGTATGCTCCATTCGTAGCCAAGATTTCCCCACTCGAGTCTGTCACAATATCAAATCTATTGGTATCGACAATATCTTTTATCACTGTATTCTTGATTGATAAATTAATCTCCGCAAAGATTTCACTAAATGCTGCTTCCAATCCCTCCGGAGTTGTCGCTGTATATGCATATGATGATCCATCTTCCGGATCTTTGGACGCCCATTTTTTCAATACTTCTTCCTGTGTTGCCGCATTTTTTTCGTTATAAAGCCCTGCTGCAAAAATCGAAATTCCAGCCTGTTTTGCGGCACCAGCAGCATCTTCTGCCTCTCCCTTTGTCTGTGCTCCATCAGTAAACAGTACAATATAGTTTGGGTTTGTATTATTAGAGTTTTTTAACAATTTCGTCGCCGCTGAAATTCCTGCTCCCTGGTTCGTATCCCCATGTAATACTAACTTTCTTTTAAAATCAGACAAGTCATATGAAGAAATATTCTGAAGAGATGTGTCTGCATAATAAACCTCTCCTGCAAAAGGAACGATTGCGATGTTGCTATTTGGTGATGAAGCTTTTAGCTTATTCACAAACGCATCTATAGAATCTAACATAGCATTTAATTTTGTACGATCATCTTTCCCTCTAATATAAACTTCTGTTCCCTTTTTTATCGCAGTAGTATCCCACGTTTTCTCTCCATTACTTTTGGATTTAATAATATGCCAGTTGTTATCTTTTGAGTTGAATCCAATTGGTTTATATTCTTTTTCTCCTGAATCGAAATAATAATACTTGTAGTCATCCCAGCCATTTCCACCAGTCTGTAAATTATAGTCATTTCCATCTCTAATATCTTGAATTGTAACCTTTCCGCCACTTGGTGTTTCTAACATCCAAGGCATAGATCCCGATATATCCACTGTCAGCACAATATTTGCCGGGATATCTACCTGAACGTCATGCCATGCATATAAATCAATCTTATAAATTCTTTTTTCCCAATCTACCAAGGAGGCAGTTTTTTGTGTCCGCAAATGCTGCTGAACGGAATAGTTTTCAATAATGGGATACTCATTATCCCCAAATGCTTTAATCTCTGTACCATTTACATTGTACAATTTACCTGTTCCTGTCTCATCAATAACAAGTTTCCATTGTAAGTTTGCGGATCCCATATATCCATTTGGAGCTGTTTCCTTTATATAATAAGTGCCAGCTTTCAGGTTTTTGAAAATTACCTTTCCACTTTCATCAGATTTTACTTCTATTATCAGCTCTCCCAGTTCTCCGTCTTCTTTAGAAGCAAATAATTGAAATTCCACCCCTTGCATCGGTTGCTTTGTTTTATCATCCATCTTCTGAAACGTAAAATCTGATATTTTCTGCTCTTCCTCATGCCAGATAAATATTGTTTGGGTAACAATCTTCTGTTCTTCAGGCTTTACCGTTCTATTCGTATCTGTAACCTTAGCCAAATCACTCTCTGTTTCAATCTTTCCGTCATATGTTCCTAATGTCCAATAACCATTTGTCAAATTATTTGTTTCCTCGATATCAGAAACCTTTGTTGGCTTCTGGTTTTTCTTTACACTTTCAAACATCGGATCTTTTAGATATGATTTGTCCGTTTCCGCATTCATGTAATATACAGGGTAGTAGGTTTCTCCCGGCGTCTCGCCTCCATACAAATCGCAGCGGATTGCACTAATAACATAAATGTCTTTAGTCTGATCTAATATTTTTACATAATGCTGATTTCTTGGTCCGTATGCTGGTGGTTCATGGTCCGCCGTCCATATACAGATGTATTTTCCATTTTCTATTCTAAAGTCTGTTCCAATTACCGATTGGTGCGGATGTCCATACTCTTGTCCTACCTGCTGACTATTGATATATTCTGGATATTGCTTAACCTTAGATTGGATTTTTTGTTTATTAGGTAAAGTTTCATCCTGCTCTGTCTGTTGTTGCTCCTGACTTTCCTCCTGTCCGTCCGCCTCTTTTGTTTCCTTCGCGCCTTCCACGCTTGCCGTCTCTTCTGTCTGCGTGGTCGCTTGTCCTGTGGTTTCCGTATCTGCCAGTGTCGACAGACTGGTCCCGAACATCAGGGACATACATAAGATCAGCGTTACCACACATTTCAGCTTCCCTTTCATATCCTCTTACCTCTCCTTCCTGTTCTCTGTTAAAATTCTGGTCTTTCCGTTCTTTTTTGCTCCTGTATTCTGATATTTTCCTTTTCCAGAGTGCAAAAACCACATAATGTCAATTATGTGGTGTTCTGTTTTCAGGGTTTTCCCGTATTCATTCCCGTTGAAGCTAAATATCACTGTCCCATGACTTCGTTTTCCTACTATGTAAGTTGTCAGTCTCTTTGTGATGCAAATTTTTAAGGAATTTTGATTGACGCGGCCGGACATTTATACTAGAATAGGTTATGAAATTGAGAATGATATGGCCTGATAAGTAAGACTGAAATTGTGATACCACATAATTGACATTATGTGGTTTTTTATTTTCCCATACAGTGCTCAGATCTGTAGGATCGTCAGCCGCTCTAACTGCCGCTGGTAGATCTCCCCGGTGCTGGAGGTATAGATCCTCGTCACATTCAGACTGCTGTGCCCCAGGACGTCCGCCAGTCCCGCCATATCTTTTGTTGTCTGATAATATACTCTCGCAAATAAGTGGCGCAAATTATGGGGAAAGATCTTCTCACCTTTTACTCCTGCCTTTTCTTTCAACGCTTTCATCTCACTCCAGAGGTTGCTCCGATCTTTGGGTTTTCCACTATTGGTCACGAAGATGCAGCCTTTAATGATCTTTCGGAACTTCGCGAAGCACAAAAGCTTTTTCCGAATATCCGTCGTAAGAAAGATCCTTCTATACTTTCCTTTATTCCTCACTTCAATTCTGCCCCGTTTCACCTGCTCCACAGTAAAATAACGTAGCTCACTGACCCTGACTCCTGTGACCGCAATCGCCTCCATGATAAGCGCAAGCTGAATTTTCCCTGCGGATCGGGCCGCGCGTACAAGCCTTCTGTACTCTTTTGCGGTCAGCTCCTTCTCCTCCTGACGGAAAAGATTCTTCTGGGTCTTCACTCGCCTAACTTTCATCTGCCCGTATCCACAAAACTCTAGAAACTGATTCAGCGCCGCCAGCATGGAATTGACACTGCTGACCGCATAGCGTTCGATCAGCCATTCCTTATAGGAAAGAAGCCGTGCCTTATCCACCATTTTGTCCTCTCCAAGAAATTGTAAAAAGCATTTCAGATCTGTCCGGTATTTGCTGATTGTCGCCCCGGCATTCTCCCGCTCGTACAGATACGTCTCAAATTCCCGAGTTTTTTCCTCTGTTATATCCAATATCATTTTTTCATTCATGTTGATTCCTCCTCACCATTACATTGCCCGTTTTTCATTCTTCTATTAATATAGGATGGAAGAAAACCGGAAAAAGGTACAGAGGCGAAACTGTGCGACAAAAGAAACCTCGCCGTTATATCAAGAACATGCGGTGTTTTAAAAAAAGAAATACCGGCAGAGTGCATCAGCACTCTGCCGGTAGAAGAAATTTCCACAGACGAAAAAAAGAGTTCTGAACCATCAGAACTCCTTTTGTACGTGGGTTAGAGGATTCGAACCCCCGACCTTTTGGTCCGTAGCCAAACGCTCTATCCAGCTGAGCTAAACCCACACAATGTAAAATTGTCTTGTCACTTCAGGTATCTATTGTCCTTAGCAACAAAAATAATTTTACACGATAACCTTTGTTTTGTCAACTACTTTTTTCAATTTCTGCCCTGAAATTGTAACAATTCACATGACAACCTGGATTCTCCGCTATGCAGATTATACCGCCACATACACGAATAAATCCTCACTCACAGTAGAATGCCATATACAAAGTACACAAAAACCTTCCTTTTCAAATAAGATTGAACCCGAATTTTTGTGACTTTGTGCATGGCTGAACTGTTACCTGTAATTCTGCGAACCAGTTTTACCGGGGAATCTCCGCTCCATCCTGCACCTATTTCAGCAGTTCTTCTACCAGTTTCTTGACGTCTTCTGTCTGTGCCGGCTGGATTGCGGATTTCAGTGTCAGTACCGGCTCTACAATCTCCATGTTTTTCATGGTCTCTACGATAGCTTTCATGTGTTTGCCCGCCATCGGAGCCCAGCTACCATTCTCCACAAGGGCGATCTTTTTATTCTGGAGATTGAGTGCTTTCATATCATTGAGGAAATGCTCTACCGGCGCAAACAGCCCTGCGTTGTAAGTCGGGGCTGCCACCAGGATTCGGCTATAACGGAATGCCTCCGCAATCAGGTAAGAACAATCCGTCACAGACGCATCATAGACCTTGATATTCTTCATGCCCTGCTCCACCATCTCTGCTGCCAGCACTTCAACCGCATTCTCGGTATTGCCATACATAGATCCATAGACAAGAAGTACCCCGTCCTCTTCCGCCTCATATCGGCTCCACTGGTCATATTTCTCGAGAAGCAGATCCAGATCACTTCTCCATACCGGTCCGTGAAGCGGACAGATCATATCGATCTCAATCCCTGCCGCCTTTTTCAGAAGCGCCTGCACCTGAGGGCCATATTTCCCGACAATATTCGTATAATATCTTCTTGCATCCTCCATCCAAATGGCATCAAAGAAGATCTCGTCATCAAAGAGTGCGCCGTTTAAAGCGCCAAAAGTACCAAATGCGTCTGCGGAAAAGAGAATCTTCTCTTTGGACTCATAGCTTACCATAACTTCCGGCCAATGTACCATCGGCGCGGTCACAAACGTAAGCTCATGCTCGCCTAAAGGCAGCTTATCCCCTTCCTTTACGAGAAGTGTATGCTTTGCCTTTGTTCCGGAGTAAAACTGTCCGATCATCTGCATCGTCTTGGCGTTCCCCACAACGGTAATGTCCGGATACTTCTCAATGATGGCTGCGATATTGGCACAGTGGTCCGGCTCCATGTGTTGCACCACCAGATAGTCAAGTGCCCGTCCGTCCAGCACAGCAGCTACATTTTCCATAAACCTCTCTGCCACAGAGCTGTCCGCTGTGTCCATCAGTGCTGTCTTCCCGTCAAGGATTACATATGAATTGTAGGAAACTCCTCTTGGAATCGGGAACATATTTTCAAATTTCGCCAGTCTTCTGTCATTTGCTCCAACCCAATAAATTCCATCTGTTACTTTTCTAGTACACTGCATCATTCACTCTTCCTTTCCTTTATTCCGACTTTTTTCTTCTGTCTCCATTGATATTCCACTTGCCGATCACCTGACTGACATTGTAAACTGTCACAAATGCCTGGATCTCTGACCGGTGAAGATAGTTCAAAAGCTGTTTGTATTCGCTTGGCGTCATAATCGTGACAAGCTCCGTCTTTTCCTTCCCGTCATAGCCGCCCTTGGCTGTATAGATCGTCACGCCCCGGATCAGCTCCTGCATAATATATTTCTGTATCCTCTCATATTCATCTGAGAGAATACAGATTTTCTTTCTCCGGTTAAATCCATCGATAAAGTAATCGACGGCAAGTCCGTTTGCGTAAGTCCCGAGCACGCTGACCACCAGCGTCCCAATATCGTAGACGAGGATGGAAGTCACTGCCGTAACCATGCCCGCAATGGTGACCGCCTTTCCAATATCCGCTCTGGTATACTTGCTGATGATCTTTGCGATGACGTCCAGACCTCCTGACGAAGCGTTGACATTAAATAAAATTGCCTGTCCCAGGGCAATAATCAGTATGTACGAGACCAGATCGTAAACACTGTTCCCCGTGAGCGATTCCGTGACCGGAAAGAGCCGCTCAAAAATCCACAAAAATACCGGGAGTAGAAGTGACGTGTAAATCGTCTTTGCCCCAAATTCCTTCCCGATAAAGATAAAACCTGCCATCAGCAGTACAACATTTAAGATAAATGTGATCGTCGACATCTGCATATGCAGAAGCTCTGCAAGTACCATCGCAAGGCCGGAGATACTTCCCACGACGATCTTACTCGGCACCAGAAAAAAGTATACCGCCGCAGAAACGATGAGCATCGCGCAGGTAATCAATACTCCCTCTTTTACAATTCCTTGTTTCCCCATATTCCTTCCTCTCTTTTTCATCTGCCAGTCTCTTTTCTATTATAGCAATCTCACTTTGATTTACAACAGAAAAATCGTGATTTTTTGTTCTTTCTCAAGCACGTATGGCAGCCATATGAATATGATCCTCCCACTTACCATTGATCCTGAAATATTCCCGGAAATATCCCTCTTTTTTGTATCCGCATTTCTCCAGAATCCGTAAAGACGCCCTATTTTCCGTCATCACATCCGCTTCCATCCGGTGAAGTGACAGCTCCTCAAATCCGATCCTCGTCCCCTCTTTCGCGGCTTCGGTTCCGAAGCCTTCCCCCTGCCGTTCTCCGCCGATGCGGTAGCCAAGCACCCCGGAGCAGAGGTTCCCATACTGGATCCGGCTCAAAGATAAGGTCCCGATCACCGTGTGGGGTTTTCTTTTTTCAAAGAGATAGTAGGAGTACCACTCCCCTTTTCTCGCGTTCTCCCTTTGGATGTCCAGCCAGATCTTTTGAAACTCCGGGCAAAAAAACTCCTCCGGACGCCGCTCTTCATAACGTTCCAGCATCTTACGGTTTCTTAAAAAAAACTCCGCCGTCATATCGGCAAACTCAGGATCCGCCAACCTTATCATCATCCGATCTGTCGTATAACATTTTCTCATCGTCTCTCCTTTTAGCCCCGCACGGAAAAATCAGCCTCATCGTCTACCGTCGGAATCTGGATCATCTCGGTTTTTTCGATACGGATAAACCGGTCAGAATGTAATTCCTGAAACAGACGCTCTATCATCACACTGTTTCCCTGCACTTCCATCTCTACATTGCCATTATACATATTCCTCACCCATCCGGTCAGATGCAGGTCCTTTGCCGTCTGCACCGCCCGCCAGCGAAATCCGACTCCCTGTACTCTACCGTAAAAATATATATGCTTTCTGATGAACATTTCTCCAGACTCCTTTCTTTTGCTCTCCCTGATAGAGGGCTTTCTGTTTTATATAACAATTCAGCCATAACAGCCGGATCCGCCGTCACACGGCTGAACTGTTTCGTTTTTATTATGCCACAAACCTCTTTTTTTTGCTATAATCAAACAGAAAGGAGTTTTGAATTTATGAAACATGCATCAGATTTAAGGAAACAACTATTATCCATACACCGGAAAAGCTATCCTGCATACAAATCGTTGAAAGGACTGTATGAATTTGGAGACTATACGCTCTCCATTGATCATGTGCAGGGAGACCCTTTTGCTTCTCCATCTCACGTGACGATCCAGATCCCGTTTTCCGTCCACCGGTTCCCAAAAGATCTGTACCAGACACCCGAAACGAAGACCGCCTTTGAGGACCATTTGCTGCGGCGCTTTGCCTCCCAGATCCACAAGTTCAGTTTCCAGGCGAAAGGTTCCGGAAAGAGCGGTCTCCTTTCCGTAAGCGGCTGCGGTCAGGAAATCCTCTCCCGGACAGCCTGCGAGATCCGCACACCAGGCGACGGAGTACTGATTTTCCGTTTCCATGTAGGTTTTCCTGCCAACGGGCGAACCATTAACGCTACAGAGCTTGAGAAGATCCTCTTTGACTTCCTTCCGTCCTGTGTGGAGCACTCCTGTCTCTATCGGACGTGCGACAAGAAAAAGCTGACGGAGACCTTTGAGCTTGCCGAGGATCAGACTTTCATCCGGCAGGAACTTTCCCGCCTGGATCTTGCGGCTTTCGTTGCGGATGGGTCTGTTCTGCCTCGCCAGAGCGGCGTATCCGATCTCCCGATGAAAGACAGCGTCGCCTTCTCCTCGCCGGACTCGCTTCGGGTGACTCTCACGCTTCCGCACAAAGGAAAACTAAGCGGTATGGGAATTCCACGGGGCATCACCCTTATCGTAGGAGGCGGCTACCACGGAAAATCCACCCTTCTGAAAGCACTGGAAACCGGAGTCTACCCACACATCGCAGGAGACGGCAGGGAATATGTCATCACCGACGCCACCGCCGTCAAGCTCCGTTCCGAGGATGGACGTGTTGTCAAAAACGTGGATATCTCCCTCTTCATCAATGATCTTCCAAACAAGCGGGATACCACGACATTTTCCACTCTGGATGCCAGCGGCAGTACGTCTCAGGCCGCCGGAACCGTGGAGAGCATGGAGGCAAACAGCCGTCTCTTTCTCATTGACGAGGACACCTCCGCTACTAATTTTATGGTACGGGATACGTTTATGCAGCAGGTCATCAGCCGGGAAAAAGAACCCATCACTCCGTTTCTGGAGCGTGCCGGAGATCTCTATGAGAAAGCCGGAATCTCCACGATCCTGGTAGCCGGAAGTTCGGGGGCTTTCTTTCACATTGCGGACACGGTGATCCAGATGGACTGCTACCATCCTGTCGATATTACATCAAAGGTGAAAGAGCTCTGCCGGGATTACCCGCTCTCTCCATCTTCCCCGGCTCCATTTCGGATGCCTTCGGCAAAACGGATCTTCGCATGGCCATCTAAAAAACAGGCGGACCGCCGGGACGGCAAAATCCGCCAGCGCTCCAAGGATGTATTCTCGATTGGAAAAGAAGAGGTTGACCTGCGCTATGTGGAACAGATCAAAGATTACGAGCAGACGGCGACCCTTGCTTTCCTTCTTGGCTACGCAAAAGATCACTACTCTGACGGGAAAAAAACAATCCCGGAAATCGCCGCTATGCTCTATGAAGAATTACAGCAAAACGGGTATTCCGGGTTTTTCAGACATTCTTATATTCCGGGAGGCTACGCTCTTCCAAGGCTTCAGGAGATCCACGCCTGCCTGAACCGCTACCGTGGATCCGCTAACCGGTAATCAATTTCAGAATGGCCAGCAGGACGGAAAATACAGCTACACCTTTTTTCAGCACATCCGGACGAATCAGGGAGGTATTTTTGCTTCCAATCCAGACGCCAATCCCGTGGCTTACAAGGCTTAAAGGCAGAAGCAAAAGAAGATCCCCAGGCCTGCATCCCATGGCATATCCGATACTGGATGGGACCGCAATAAAAATAGAATTAAAAAGGGCGATTCCTACCGCTGTCTTGACCGGAACGCCAAAGACAACGAGCAGCGGCATGACCAGGATTGGACCACCTGCCCCGGAGAGGGCGCAGATCAGACCAGTCACCGCTCCAAAAGCCAGCCAGAACCAAAGAGGCATCTTTTGTCCTGGCCGGCTTTTTTTTCTCTCTTCCTTTTCATCTTTCCGAAGTAAAATAGAGATTCCAGAAAGCAGTACAACCAGATACAGTATCTTCTTAACAATTCCCTCCTCCATGAGAAGATTGAGCCGTACACCTCCCACAGCGCCTACGAAGCTTCCCATACTGATCCAGACCGCAAGCTTCAGATTCAGGTTCTTGGCACGGTAGTAGTTGTAGGCGCCTAAAATCCCGGAAATCAGGAAGGCGAAAAAGCTCAGTGCAAGCCCCTGCGCAGACGACATCCCCAAAAATCCGGAATACAGCATCGGCAGGAGAAATCCTGCGATCCCGGTCAACCCGATCATGCCTCCAATCAGAAAGTTTCCCACTATAATAATCAGATACTCCATCTTTATACTCCTTTAGTAAATGCCCGGGCTTCCCGGCGTATTTTCTCTTCATCAAGCGTCAAAATTTCACGGTTTTTCATCAACATCCTACCGCCTACAATCACGTTCTTTACATCTTCTGCACTGACGCTCTCCACAAGAGTGTTGGAAATCACCCCGTGAATCCACAGATGCGGTGCGTCCAAGTCAATTCCAATCAGATCCGCCCTCTTTCCAACAGCGATCGTTCCCGTCTCTTCCCCAAGGCAGGCCGCTCCTCCTTTCGTCACCATATCCAGAATGGTCTTTGCAGGCATAATAGCCGGCTCCGCAAGCGGTACTCCACAAGTCACGTTCATCACGGAACGGAAGATTCGCATCTCATTCCAGAGACTTAATCCTCCATGTGCCGCCCCATCCGTCCCGATCCCCACCGGAATCTGCCTTCTGAGAAGCGACGGCGTCTCCGGCACAGCTTTTCCGCAGTTACTGAACGGGCAATGACAAATTCGCACTTGTCTGTCGCACATGAGATCCTTTTCCTCCTCCGATAAGAGCAGACTGTGAGCTCCCAAAAACCAAGGTCCCAGAATCCCTTTGGCATCCAGAAATTCATACGGACGTTTCTGGAAACGGGACAAAAACGGGGTAATCTCTCCCGGATACTCATTCATATGAGCCTGCAATGTCGTCCCTTTTTCCCTGGCCCGTTTTGCCGCTCTCTCTATCAGATCTTCTGAGCAGGAAATCAGAGAGCGAAGAGAATAGAATACTTTCAGATTCCCCTTTCCATGGAACCGCTCAAACAATATATCGGTCTTTTCGATGGCCTCCTCTGCGGTCATAGCAATAGAGGCCGGCAGTCCTTCCTCGTCCATCGTCGATACCGAGAGTGCTCCCCTCAGCCCGCTCGTTTCATACACCTCGGCCGCCGTATCCATAAAATAACTTCCTGCGTCGATGAAACCGCACGTCCCGCTCCGGATCATATCCAATGCCGCAAGCTCGGCGCTCAAACGCATCTTCTCTTCATTTAATGTACTTTCAAAAGGAAGCATAATCCGCTTCCAGATCATCGGCATAGCGTCCAGCACCCGTCCCCGCAAAAGCTGCTGTCCTGTGTGCATATGGGAGTCGATGAATCCCGGAAGATAAAGCATCTCCCCTCCATCTACCGTCTCATTTGCTTCATAAACCGTTTCACTGTCTCCATGTTTGCGGATCTCCACAATCACACCGTCCCGGATGACAATATCACGCCCCCGGACTCTCTCCCAGTTCTCGTCCAGGAAGTCCACATTCATAAGAAGAAGATCTGCCTTTTGTGTTCTCATATCTTCATTTCTCCTTGCTTTCACCTTTGTTTCCTGTCTGTTAAATGGCATGAGTCAGTGACAGAATGATCTGTGCGATCAGGGCGGATCCTAAGAACGTCCCCGTCATTACCAGAATTCCTATCAGGATCATCTTCCACCCCTGCTTTAAAAAAGACTTGATCTGGTCGCTGATGGAAATTCCGGCAAATGCTCCAACCATCGTAAGCGGCGCCGTGAAGTTAATCTTGTTGACCGCTTCGATGACCCCCTCTCTCACCGGAGAAATCGGACAGGCCACTAAAAGACCCAAAATCGAACAATATGCAATAATCGGAAGCTTTAATGGCACAAGCTTACTGATCACTACCGCCACAAGAGAGATGGCAAGAAGAATCAGAATACCCGGAAGCGAATCCATAAAATTCACATCGAATCCAACAAAATTCGCAAGGCCGATTCCAAGACCTGCAACAACAAACATGACAGCCCACTCGATATATCTCATCTATGCTTCCTCCACTTTTTCTTCTTTTCTCATCAATACTTCACTTGGCTCGTGTCTTAATTTGGCAAATTTTGGCTCCAGCCAGGTATATAATTTTCTGCAAAGGGGAATCCCTACAAAAATTGCCACATAGATTCCTGTCAGCCCGGACAGCGTCTCACTTGTACTTGCAAGTGCGGAAAGCTCCGCCGCCATATCCGGATAGACAGCCGTGATACTTGCCGTCGCACTTGCCATCAGAATTCCCGCTCCGACTCCGGATGCCATTCCAAGCGCATATGGATGGAAGATTCCCGCTGCCGCCGTCATCGTGGCAAGGAACCCAAAATAGATCGTCCCGACCATACCGCCGACGACGTAGATGGAAAGACTTCCTCTTGCCTCCGGAGAATCCGGCCCGAACAAATCCGTAACCAGGGCAAGATTGGACTCCCGATTGATGGAATGAGTCGCGCCGATGGCCTCTCTTTTGAGCCCCAGCAGAAGCGCAAACGGCAGCGCCAGGAAAATGGTTCCTAAGTTTCCGATCTCCTGCAACAAAAGTGCCGGTCCCGCCGACAGTACGACCTCAATGCTGGCGCCAGCATTGATTCCAAGCTTTGCGATAAACGGGCAGATTGCAACGATCACCAGTTTTGACGCCGCCTTCACTTCTTTCTTTTTAAAAAACTTCAGTATCTCCGGCCCGGACAGCACACCCAAAATCAGGGCATAAAAAATAGGGAATAAAATCAGTTTTCCCGGTCCCAGCGGAATTTCGATCTGCCCAATAGCGTCTGCAATCAAAATAAACACAAATGCGGCAAGAATAATACGGTATTCATTTTTTATTCTTGCTTTTAATGACGGATATTGAAATGTCTCCTTCTTCATCTCTCTTTCTCCTCCTAAATTTTCTACTCCGTCATCTTAGCATAGACTTTTTTTCCAAAAAAAGGACAAATGAGCTGTTTTCCATACTTTTTTGTAGTATACTGTAAAAAAATGCCGAAAGAAGGAACAGGAATGACGCTGGAAGAACTTTGCGCCCGTGTGCCGGAGCTTAATAACTACCTGAAATTTATGCCGCAGGAGTTGAACGAACGTTACTGGATTCACACCTACCCGGAAGGAACCATCATCCATCAAAAGGATGAGCTTTTAGAATACTTCGGTATTGTCTGCGAGGGCTCCCACCGTGTAATCAACGAGTTTGAAAACGGTAATGTCTACATGATAGAGCGGAACGATCCTATCGACTTTGTCGGGGAAGTCACCATCCTGGCAGAAAAAGAACGTACTTCCGTGACGATTGAGACGCTAACCGAATGTACAGTACTCTATTTTTCCAGAAAAGACTTTGAAAACTGGATTGCACATGACATCCATTTTCTGCGGCTCGTTTCCCGGAAAGTAGCCTATAAGCTCTACCGTTCCTCATACAACCGGGGCAGTAAGCTATTCTACCCGCCCCAGTATCTGCTCCTGGATTATCTCGTCAAATATCTCAACGAAGTGAAAAAACAATCCGGCATCATCCCGAAAACCCGCCAACAGCTTTACGAGGAAATCGGTATCTCCGTTAAGACATTAAATCGTACGATCCAGAAACTAAAAGCGGAAGAACTTGTCAGCACAGTCAAGGGAAAGCTGTATTTAAGTACTGAACAGGTGCAGGCCGCCCGCGACTACCTGGAAGGAAAACGTCATATGAGCAAGTAACATTCTTTTCCCATATCGTTCTTTCACTGTCGGTTGATTCCCGGCAAAACAGAAAAGATTTCTGTTACATCAAAACAGCAGCCCCACATTTGTGGAAAGCTGCTGTTTTAATTTCATCCATGATATATCGTGTACTTTCTGCCGTATGATTTGTCTCTATGATTCCTGTGACAGATCCAGACTTCTGACTCTGTTTCTTATCGGAAGAACGAACGTCGGAGAAACGGAAAGCTCATCGATGCCCATTCTCAGGAATGTCTCCGTCAGCTCGAGATCCGCTCCAAGCTCTCCGCAGATACCTACCCATGCGCCTCCCTTATGGCCATTCTCGATCGTCATCTGGATCAACTTCAGCACAGCCGGGTGGTGTGCATCGTAGAATTCGTCGAGCTTCGGATTCTGGCGGTCAATCGCCAGTGTGTACTGCGTCAGGTCGTTCGTTCCTATACTGAAGAAATCCACCTCCTGCGCAAGCTGTTCGCTTACCATGACAGCAGCCGGTGTCTCGATCATCACACCGATCTCTACATCCTTGAACGGAATCCCCTGCTCTCTTAATTCGTCCTTTACTTCTTTCAGAATCTGTTTGATCTTCCTGACCTCATCAACAGCAATAATCATCGGGAACATGATGGAAATATTGCCATACGCACTTGCGCGGAGCAACGCCCGAAGCTGCGTCTTGAAGACCTCCTGTCTCGTCAGACAAATACGGATTGCACGATATCCAAGCGCCGGATTTTCTTCCTTATCCAGTTCAAAATAGTCCACCTGCTTGTCAGCACCGATGTCCAATGTCCGGATAATAACTTTCTTTCCAGCCATATTCTCTGCTACGGTCTTGTATGCATTGAACTGCTCATTCTCCGTCGGATATGTGTCAGATTCCAGATATAAGAACTCGCTCCGGAACAGTCCGATTCCTTCCGCGTCATTCATCAGAACTGCCGCTGTATCCGCTACGCTTCCGATATTGGCGTACAGATGAATCTCCTTTCCGTCCTTTGTGATCGTCTTTTCACCCTTTAAAGCCTTGAGAAGTTTCTGCTTCTCCTCCTCTTCCGCAACTGCCTTCTGTGCTTTTTCGATTTCTTCCTCGTCCGGATCGATAATGACGCATCCTGCATAACCATCCACGATCGCCATGTGTCCGTGCCATTCCTTCTTGATCGGCACACCAATAATCGCCGGGATATTCATCGTTCTTGCCAGAATCGCCGTATGGGAATTGGAAGACCCATGCTCTGTAACGAATGCAAGAAGCTTTGACTTGTCCATCTGAACCGTCTCGCTCGGCGCCAGATCATCGGCCACCAGGATCACCGGCTCATCCAGATTACCCATATCATTGTCCACACCGGACAAAACCGAAACAAGACGCTCGGAAATATCCTTCACGTCCGCCGCACGCGCCTTCATATAGTCGTCGTCCATCTCTGCGAACATAGTGGAAAAATTATCCCCGGTCATGGCTACCGCATATTCCGCATTGACACTTTGGGATTCGATCATATTCTGGATGGATCCATTATAATCCAGATCATCAATCATCATCATATGCACTTCAAAAATCGCGGCTCCGGAATCTCCTACCTCTTGCAGCGCCTTCTCATACAGATTCTGTAACTGCGCTTTCGCCGTCTCCTTGGCATGTTCAAAACGATCCAGCTCCGTCTTCGCATCCTCGATCTTCGTTCTCTTTACCACTGCCGTGTTTTTCTCATAGAAAAATATTTTCCCGATAGCTACCTTTCGGAAAATTGATTTCCCCGCAAACTTCTCCATATCACTATACTCCTTTTATAATACTTACTCTACCTTTTCAGAAATACTCCGCTCCTATTCTATTTGATAATTCCCGCCTCTGTCAGTTTCGTCTCAATCTCAGAAGCAGAAATCACATTTTGCAGGGCAACCAGTTTCGCACCTTTCTTCTCTGCCTCCGCAAACATATCCGCAAAATGCTGCGCGCAGATCACAACATCATACTGCAGCGCAGTCTCTTTGCCCTCGGAAATCGGACAATGATGAACCGTCGCAGCCTCAATCCCATGTTTTTTCAGTACCTTTTCCAGCGCCATCTGAGCCATCAAACTGGAACCGGCCCCATTCGCACAACAAACTAAGAAATTTAAACTTTTATCTGCCATCTTTTAAGCTCTCCTCTCTCAATCTTATGCCTCCTATTCTACCACATAACAAAAAAATTTTTAATCCTTTTAATGAATTTTGCCCATAATTCTTCGCCTTTTTTGACTTCCTTTTGGCATGTTTTCAAAAATTGGGGACAAAAAAGCTCCGCCTCCTCTTTTTACAGAGAAACCGGAACTCTATTCTTTAATAATCCTTCATTTCCTGCACAATCGGCTGCTTTCTTCCTATAAGAAGCATCACTGCTCCGATGGCAAAAATAAAAATAGAAATAAACTGTGAAGTCGATATCACTCCGACACTTCCCCTCTCCAGGTCTCCCCGGAAAAACTCCAGAATAAAACGCCCGGTACTGTAAAAAAGCAGGTAACATCCGGCGACTGTCTTCTCTTTCTTTGCCCTCCTTGCAATCAAACAGAGTACAATACAGTTCAGAAAATCCAGAATACTAGAATAAATCTGTGTCGGTATAAGAGCCACGCCATTGGGCGCAATTTCAGATGAGTGGAATGTGATAGAACAAGAAGAATCTGTCTCTTTCCCATAGCAGCATCCTGCCAGCAGACACCCGATCCGGCCGAATCCCTGGGCCAACGCAATCGCCGGAGCAATCAGATCAAAATATCTCCAGAAACGCTCCTTCTTCACTCTGCAAACCACATATCCGGCAATAACACCTCCGATGATCCCTCCGTAGACCACAAATCCATCCCTCTGGTCCACGATGACGCCCGGATCTTTGATAATCTGATCCAGGATTGTCAGATAATACATTAGCTTTGCTCCCAGAAGCCCGAAGACCACGGAGCTCAAAAACAGAGAGAATACAATATCTGTATTCATTTTATATTTTCTTGCACGGTATTCGGTCATCAGATAGGCTGCAATAAATCCGATCCCAATCATCAGACCGTATCCGTGCACAGTCAATCCGCCAATCGTTAACAAGTCATTCTTCATATTTGTTCACCTGATCAGTCGAAATATTTATTCAAAATATTCATTCTGTCCTTTCTCCCTCATTCTCTGTCTCAGTCGTCGAAGCGCCTTGCTTTCAATCTGCCGGATCCGCTCTCTTGTCAAATTCATCTTCTGTCCGACTTCCTCTAATGTGTAAACACGCTCCCCGTTCATACCAAACCTCATACGGATAACTTCCTGCTCGCGCTCCGGCAAAATATTCAAGAGCTCCTCGATCTCTTCTCCGACAATCGTAGAAATTGCCGCCGTTTCCGGCTGCTGGGCATTGCTGTCCTCGATGAAATTCTCAAGGCTGCTGTCCTCTTCCTCGCCCACCGGCGTTTCCAGAGAAACCGGCGTCCTGGCATAGGCCAGAATCTCCCGTACCTCCTCCTCGGATTTATCCCCTAGCTTCGCGGCAATCTCCGCCGGATTAGCCTCTCTTCCAAGCTCTGTCATCAGTTCCTTGGATGCCCTGCGTACCTTTGTGATATTCTCAGACATATGTACCGGCACCCGAATCGTCCTCGACTGGTCTGCAATCGCGCGGATCATGGACTGCTTGATCCACCAGGATGCATAGGTCGAAAACCGGTAGCCCTTCTGATAATCAAACTTCTCCACTGCCCTCATCAGTCCGATATTGCCTTCCTGAATTAGATCCATCAACTGAAGTCCGTGTCCCACATACTTCTTAGCAATCGAAACTACAAGACGGAGATTGGACTCCTCCATTATCTTCTTGGCCTCCAGGTCCCCATCAGCGATCCTCTTCGCAAGCTCCTGCTCCTCCTCCGGAGTCAAAAGCGGAATCCGGTTGATCTCATTCAAATACATCCGGATCGAATCCCCTGCGCTGTCGCCATACACTTTCGAGTCTGCGGAATCCGCCTCATTATCCTGAATCTCCTCATCCTCGGCGCTCTCCAGGAGTCTTTGCTCTTCTTCCTTAATATCGTCTGGAGATAAGATCTTTTTCTTTCTTTTTTCTTCCACAATTGCCCTGCCCTTTCTTCTGCCTGACCCCTGCTATGATGATCACATCTGAAATCTTCTCTTCAGAGGGTGTTTGCATGAACTCTCACTACGCTTCTCCTGTACAAACAACGAGCAGCCGGCTGTTCATCAGCCGGCTGCTATTTTTAGCTTTTGAAGCTATCTTGTCAAAACCAGCAATGTCTTCACTATATTGTACCATGACTGACTGATTTCATACAAGAATCTAATCCGTTTTTCTTATTTTACCAGTGCCATTCTTCCGTTTACGGAAAGGTTGGGAAGATGCTCAAAATACAGGCGATTTTCTCTCTCCGAATATTTCAGCTCCACCGGAATCCAGCCTCTCGCAACATTAATATATAGATACTGTCCCGGCTTGATCACACTTTTTTCTCCCCCGTTCAGAGCTGATAATACACAAACATTTCCGTCTTTTTCGGTCTTTAAGAAACCTGTCAACAAAAAAATACCTCCTTATCACCACTCTGTTCATCTAAATATCGTCGATATCCCTTTTTACGATACGAATTATATCAGATGAATATGACCGATTTATGGATAAAATATAAATCATTTCTAAGATTTTCCTTACATTCCCATTATTTATGTATGATTTTTCTCATTCCAGAACCACAAAATTTGTGAGGAATAATTTGAAATCCTCTTTTCTCATAAAAGGCCTCTTTCCCCTTTTCGGCAATTAATTGGACACTGGTGCGCCCACCAACCGGCGTTTGCCTATCTACATATTCCACTATCATTTCAAATATTTTACTGCCGATCCCCATTTGCTGACAGTCTGGCCGTACTACTACATCCACTATCACATAATATAATCCGTCGCCTATCAATCTTCCCATTCCAACTGCTTGATGATTCTTATAGGCCACAACTGTATATAAACTTCTTTTTAATATTTCTTGTATTTGTATTTTAGGAAAATTCTTCCACCCTACACTTTCTCTAAGGCTACAATACTCTTCGTAAGTCAACGAATTCTCTTGATAGTTCATACTAAAATTTCCCCTCCTATTGTCTCATTATCTCATGCGAATAAAAGAGCATAATTATTTCAATTCTTTATGTACTCTACACAAGAGAAAATATCAGAAAATCCTGGCCTTCTGCCCGAACAATTTCAAATCCGGCATCTTCAAAATTTTGACGCTGTTCTTCCAAATTCAGATGTGGAAATGGTTTACACGTTTTAGGTAATACCATTTCCACTAAATCCCTATCATTATCTCCGCCTACCTGTTCTGTAATAAATACCTCATTTGGATGTAATATCCGAAACAACTCCTTGTCATCAAAATCTCCATGTCTATTAAAAATTAAATTTAATCCATCATATTTAAGTCTTTTTTTAATACCGCCTGACAATCTTTTCATAATCCCACGGTAAATCATTTTCTTCTTCATATCTGCCCTGAATATGCGAAAAATCTCAGCCATGGATATATGCGATTTCTTCTTCCTGTTTCCAGATGTTTCTCAAATTTGCTCTATTCATAAAACTTGTCTCCTCTTATTCCAATCAGGCACTATTCTATAATATAAGCCAACAATGATCCCAGATACAATCTGCAGCCCATTTTTAAAACTGTACCGAGTAAGCCATTCGCTTCATCATCTCCAACCTCCGGCAAACAAACCTTTTCTTAACTTCTATTTCCCACAGTATAATTCTATTTCTTTAGTTACGCAATTAAAAAAGATATACCGACTTTCTGATATCTGCACATCTTTTTACTCCATTATACTACTGTAAGATGGAACAATTATAATTAAAAATAAGAGAAACGCTGCAACTTCAACGTTTCTCTCACTTTTGCCTACTGCCACAGACCGGAATCGAACCATTTTAAATCATCAAAAATACTGAAAGAACGGGGCTTTGGAGACTTCATCACGTCTGCGGTGTTCAAACGTTGTTCCAATAAAAACTGGGATTCATCTAATCATTTTGAACATTCCCGGCCCATCCCATTCACAAGGTCTTTCTTCAAATCCCTTTTTCTTGTAAAACAAGAGTGCATCTTTCGTACTAATCAATTCTAAACTGACAGCCCAATCAGGATTGATATTTTCTCTTATATAATTTTCTAAACATTCAATTAGCAACGTTCCTACTCCCATTGCCTGATAGTCTGGTATTACAACAAAATCCTTGATATAGAATGACATACCCCCATCTCCAATCAACCGCACCATTCCTACCGGCTGTTCTTTATCATAAGCTGTAAATGTTGCAATAGTATTGCTTAAAGCCTTTTCAACTTGTCCAATACATGGCGCTTCCCATCCAACTGACGTGTATAAATCCAGAAACAGTTCTGGCGTTAGTGTATTTATTCTCACTTCCATAACTACTCTCCTTAAATTTATGGCTTCAATCATTTAACTTAGTCAAAACGCAAGAGGGATTATATAAAAAATCTGTTTGAATAACTTCCCGTTTGCTTAACTACTATTCAGTATAATCTAAATATATTCAACACACAAGAAAAAAATATGCAGAACTATTCACATCTCCACATGCTCTTTTCCACACTGTATCAACTCTAAGCACAGTCTGCTTTCCATATTCCCTTGTTCATGTTTTCCCCTAACCAACGTCCCACAGAGTGCCCAGAGTGACGATTCCTAATAGGGCAAGCGGGCGGCTTGGAAGTCATTCCTATTCTACAACATACTTCATATTTGCTTCTCTTCGCCCCTCATATTTGTCTTTGGATAAAAGTTTATCGAGGAATCCCGCCACTTCTTCCATAGCAACGCTGTCTATCAAATCCAGCTTCATCAATTTTTTGAAACAAAAAAAATAAGAGAAACGTCGTAAATTCAACGTTTCTCTCACTTTTAAGTACTGCCGCAGACCGGAATCGAACTTCTGCGGACACTCAAGAACTGCATAGAAAGGGGAAGTGTGCCACCTCTGCTGACAGTTGTACAAGATTTGTACAACTTTTTTGTACAGGTTGAAAATAAACAAGAACTCGTTAATGAATAAAGTAATCTCCTGTTTATTTCATTCTTGTGTAGATTAGGAGTCAGAGGTATAATGAGGGTAGGAGAAAAATTGAAATTTGCAGAGTAAAACGAATTGGTGGTTGTGGAGTCAAAAAAAATTAAAGCAATAAAGGGGAAATTAAAAGATGAAGATAGCATTTATGTCCATTGAATTATTGATAGCAGTTCTCCTTTTCCTTGTCGGAAGATATTTTATTAAGACACAGGATACGGAAAGAAGTATATTGTTTTTATCGGGAGATTTTTCTGGATTAAATACACAGAAAATATGCAGAGTTGTTGGAAAAAGGATTAAAACATGGGCAGTAATATTTTTACTTGGCAGTATTATTGATTTTGTTAAACCGGGGGCAGGCATAACAATAGCCACCGTTGCATTTATTATTTTACTTGTGTTTCATTTAGCTGATATGACTATAAATCGAAATAAAAAGTACCGAGTATAAACAGAAATACAAAATTGTCCTCTATTTCTGTTTATACTGAAAAACCACCGTTTTAAAAGGTACTATGCCGTGTCTGATATGCTAACGAGAGTAATAAAGATTGATTTCTAAAGTAGTTGGTATTCCATTGATTTTATTATGTTCTTGTTCAATAGCTTTAATAGCCTCATTTAAATTCCAATATTTATAAACAGCTACTTTTATTTCTGTCTCCCGTGTATTTTCACTGCTAATGACATACTATTTACAACGGAGTAGTCTGGGAGACTGATATAATATGCAAATGCCAGAAGTAAGCATAATGCAGTACATATAGCTAATTTTTTTCGTTTCATTATGTTATACCTCGATTCTAAAACACAAGCAAGGGGATAACTATATAATACCTCATTACTACATAAAGATTTATCAAATATACTTTGTGTAGGGAGTGAGACGAATGGAATACGGTCATTTGGAACTACGCATAGAAGAATTGCTAAAAGAAAAAGGTATTAGTAAGAATACTATTTGCCGTGAGTTAGATATACCGAGGGCAAATTTTAACAGATATTGCAGAAACGAATTTCAGAGACTGGACGCAAACCTGATATGTAAATTATGCAGTTACTTTGGGTGTGAAATCGGAGAATTGATAGTGTATGTAAAAGAATGAAAGCCTGACGGATTTATACGGATTCGTGCAGGCTTTTGTTATGTATGAAGAAAAAAGTAGTGAGGTCAAGGAACAAGGCGAAGCCGATACGCCGTAGGGCAGTCCTTGACGGAACGGACATAGCCAACAGCACCATGATACAGCAGAGGACTTGAAAGGTCACAAACCTTGCAAGTCCTCTTGTCTGTTATAGGGTGTTATGTTTTAGGTACAGTGCTTCCTTTTCGATTTCTTTCTCAAAAGCTGTTATATGAAAGCTATGCGTTTCGTCGCTGATGTGGAAACAATTGTCAGCTTGTGCATAAGAAAGCATGGTAACTTTCGGCTCAAAATTCTTTGTATCTATCCCGTAATAATAAATGGTAGCGGTTGCCAGCACCATATGAATCGTGTCAAAATCTCTTGTGAAAACGGCGTGTCTGTCTGGACTGAAAAAATCGGACGGACACTCATAAAATTTGGAGCTGTCCTCCCGCAGAAATAAAGGCAGTATGTGCATTTCATTTGTGCTTCGGTTCACGAGGACATAAAAGCGTGGAATGAGTGCGGAATATTGCGTCATCATGGCGATATACATATCATTTGAATCATCAAGGAGATATTCCGAACAAGTATTGTTATAAAAAACGTATTGCAAGACGGTATCATTTTCCTGCGGTGCGGTCTGCATGGGGACATTCTCTCCGTAAAGCCACCGCAAATCCACGTCCAGAGAATCGGCAATGAGTTGCAATTTATCAGCTTTGGGATTGTACTGCCCCGACAGGTAGGAACTGAACGCCCCTTTGCTGATTCCCGTATCTTTTACAATATCAATCTGTTTTTTGTTCTTGGCTTTCATGGCAAATCGAATCCGTTCTGCGATTGTATTCATCTGAAAAATCCCTCGCTTTCCATATCTCGTTATAACTTGTTATATCTTATCTTTTAAATCCACTATACCACAGGTTCAGAAAAAAGAAAACAAATAGTTTATAAAAAACTAAACTTTCTATTGCAAACACGTAAGCAGTGTGCTATGATACAATTGAGTTTAGAAATAACTGAACTATATGACGTCATATAAAAAGACCTGAAAATATAAGAGAGCTGTCCTATCGGCAGGACGGGGAGAAAGGAAAATATATGGAGATTACATTGACAAAAGAACAGGTAAGAGAAGCCTTTGGAGAACTCCGCTATATGGGGGCTGACGCTTGCTACCGCTATGACAGGAGAACAAAAAGAAAACCGAGGAAGTGGAAGCCTTAAAACTTCATTTGGGGAGTATGAAACTGGGGAACAGTGTGGACATTCGTCTGGAAGCAACAGAGCTTCCGAAGATTGAGCCGTATTCTGTGGTGGAACTGGACGGGGCAGTCTATTCCCCTTATGTGCAGAGGGGGAATTTCCCTGTACTGGTGGAACGGATTACCTGTAAAGGAATCCGCAGTATTCCAAACAAGCAGGCATAGGCAGTTAAAGTTCCTGCCCCTGTTCTGACGTATCAGACGGCAGGTTGGGGGCAGGGCAACGGCAACGCCGTTGCAAGTAAGGGGGTAAAATACCTTTGGAAGAAAGAAACGGAAATTTTCTTTCAGAACTCCCCTATACTAACAGGGGAGTAATACGGCAGAAAGAGGAATTGTCGGCACTGATAGACTGGTGTCAGATAACGATAAAGGACGTTTCTCTTGAGGAAGTCATAGAACAGGTGCTTAGAATCCCGTCAGAACTTATGGAAGTGACAGACTATCAGAAAGGGATTGCAGGGCATGAGTTGGTAGCGGTGTTTGATAATATCAAAGTGCTAAAGCCGACGGGAAAAGCACAGTATCAGGGATTTCAGATTTTGATGAGCGGTTCAGGGTGCAGGAACTATGAGAACTTTCTGCAACTGAATGGGGAAACATGGTTCGACTTTTTGAAACGGGCAAGTCAATACAATGTGAATTTTCCACGGATTGATTTGGCGATTGATGACCGAAAGACTTATTTAAATATCCACGAGCTTATCAAGCTGAAAAATGAGGGATTGATTTCCAGTAAATTGCGTGACATATCAAAGAATCGTTCTGATAAACTGACAGAAGATGATATTGAATCAAACGGAAAAAGTCTTTATATTGGCAGTAAAAGTAGTGATTTTCGTATCGTGTTCTATGAAAAAGGCTATGAACAAGCGGAAAAATTTGGAAAAGACCTTGATCCAAACTGGAACAGATATGAACTCCGATTCCGTCAAAAAAAGGCGGTCAGACTGGTGCAGGAACTATTAAAAGATAGGAATGTGGCACGAATAGCTATGTCCATATTAAATGATAAGGTCAGATTCCTGCAAAAGCCAGAAAACAGTTCCGTCACAAGAAAACGCTTATATCCGACTTATCCACCGTGGGAAGAATTTATGCAGAATATACCTAAGCTAAAATTATGTATGGATTCTATTCCAATAGACAATTATCTGCAAAAAAATCGTGAGTGGCTCATTAACAATGCAGCCCCTAGCGTTAAAATGCAGATGATTTGGGATAAAATGACTCACAATGAAAATGACATTTTCAAGGAAATGTCGCACGCTCGCTTAAACGCAAAACAAAAATCAGCCTTGCAGACCATTGAAAAGCATTATGAATTAGAAAATTATATTTAGTAAATAAAATAAAAACACATAGAACAAGAAGATAATATGAAATATTTTTGACAAGGCGAATATTCAGGTAAAGGAGGGCAGACAACCTTATCCGCAAAGATAAGCAATTATGTTCTATGTCAAAACGCCACTGTTTACAACTGACAGACACACAAAAGCAATTACACGCTTCTATTGAGAGCTTGAAATTATATATGGAAAATGCTACACTTTCGTCAGCAGAGATGGCACAGCATATTGATATGACAAAAAAACAAAAAGAAAAGCTGGTAACTGCTATTTATTTCAAAGACAAAAAAAGAAAGGATTTTTATACTTGTACAGACGGACGGATTAAGTCTTATAACCCACAATTTATTGCCACAAGCAGAGAACAGTTAATAGACAAGCTATATGAATACTATTTTAATAATATACTGGAAGATGTCTATAAAAACTGGGTACAGCACCGCTCTGAAACAAAAATTGTATCAGGCAAGACCATTGAAGAAGATATTGGCATTTGGAATCGCTTTATTGCCGATTCTGAACTAGCCACTATGCAGATTGCGGATATTAAGCCAAAACATCTGATGAAACTTTTCCAGTCATGGACTGGTAATGGATTGATTACCCGAAAGGACTTTAACAATCGGAAATCTGTGTTAAATGGCATTTTCAGATATGCGGTACTGAATGAGATTATCGCTTATAACCCGATTACCTCTCTTCCATGCAATGATTTGAAGTATAAAATACCAACAGCAAAGAAAAAGGCTTATACCAAAGAAGAGCGTTCCTTATTGCTCTCTTATTTAAAGACTTTAGAGCCAGACGCATATATTCTTGCGATTATGCTTGCCTTTTACGGGATTTTCCGAATCGGAGAAATCAAAGCATTGTCATGGGACAACACAAAAGAAAATGTCATTACCATTCAACATCAGCTTGTGGAAGAACGAATATTGCAGGACGATATGACATTAAGCCAGCCACAGCGAATCTTAAAGAATCCGAAAGGGAATCCTTATTACAGCATACGGACGGAACAGCTTCCGCAAGAGGGCGTTATGGTTCTAAAGAAAATGAAAGAACTGAATCCTCATGGAAAGTTTTTATTTATGCACGAGGGCAGACCATTAACAACGGACTCTTTTAACCGACGTTTAAAAAAGTATTGTGCAGAGATAGGTATTCCCTATCTGTCAAGCCACAAAATACGTTTTACGGGGGCGTCTATGCTGTATGACGCTGGAGTAAAGCCGATTGACATTCAACCGCTTTTGGGACACTCTACGCTTACTATGACACAACACTATATCGGTCAGCGTGTAGAAGAAAGAGATACCTCTCAAATGGCAAAGATATTGGCGTAACCCTTATATTTACGGGCTGTACAACTTTGTACAACTTTTTAAAGAAAATGAAAAATGCTTCAAGCCCTCTATTTACAAGGGTTTGAAGCACCTCACAAAACTGCCGCAGACCGGAATCGAACCGGTACGGGAGTATAAGTCCCGCAGGATTTTAAG
>OLSM01000104.1_pt1 | contig 85878 bp, 74 predicted proteins | sample 1672721 | NCBI WGS metagenome assembly OLSM01 (sample SAMEA3136717, study PRJEB25190) | human gut metagenome
TGCAGATAGTATAACAGGCAAATGTCCGAGAATTGTTACAAGGACAAATATATTTATCATTTTACAGCTTTTTTATGTGTACTGCAATTTTATAAAAGAAAGGACAGCAGTATCATCAAATTGCTGTCCTTGCGGTTTATTATAGCTGGTAGTGTATAAGCGTGGGTTCATCATATTTGGTGTGGTATCTTTAACTATGGGAAACTCCTGTTTCCCATTTTGAAACAGCAGCTTTAGAAACACCCATATATGAGGCCAATTCGTCCTGTGTAATTCCTCGCTTATGGCGGTTTTCAATCAGGATGTGGCCGAGATTGATTTCTTTCATGCTCTTTACCTCCTAACAGTAGTATAAAAAAATGGGGCATGAAAAGCAATGGAGCCGTTTTTAATTTCTTGAGAAAAAGTAAACCAGCAGGAAACAGCGTTCAAGTTTCAAATTCCATTGAAGATGAAGAACTCCAGCGTTTCATGGGAAAGTTCCAGTTACATTGGATTTCCTTACGGAGCAGCTACTTAACCTTCAACAAAAATCCGAATCGAACAGTTTCGAGTGAACCAGCAGAGCAACCGGCGAAACAGCGCATGGACTGGGGCTGAAATTAGTAAAGCAAATTGTTCAGGCACATAATGGAAAGCTTTGCTTTGAGCAAAGCTTCCCTCACGGTCTGATCATCTGCATTTCGGTTCCAATGGAACAATGAAGTAGAAAAACCAAGTTAATTTTGCAAGCAATGGAAAGGGATATTCTTTTGCCCTCCAGCCCTTCGTGCTGTCCGGCGAAAGAATACCCCTTTCCGCTTGTTGGGGAGTTCCCCAATCCCCCGGCAGAGTGCTGACGCACCTCTGACCGAACACCACAAAATTTGTGGTGGCTACGCTACGCTTATTCTGTTTTCTCCTGTTTCTAATATAGGCAAGGTATTATCTTATAGTTCCGGCAAGTTGATCAAAAACTGAAAATGAAGATATTTTACAAGCCATTTGAAAAATTGCGTGATACAATGAATGTCGTCAAGGAGGAAACGCACATGAAAAAAGAGACAAGAACCGTAGTTTATGATGATGAACTGCGGATAGAAGCCTATCGCTTTGAAGGAATTGTGCAGCCCTTCCCCAACCATTTCCATGAATACTATGTCATTGGTTTTATCGAGGACGGAGAAAGATGCCTGTCCTGCAAAAACCAAGAATATGTAATTACAAAAGGCAACATCATTTTATTTAATCCGGGAGACAATCACGGATGTGTACAGAATGATGGCGGCACATTAGATTAATTGAATTTCCTGTCCCTATTCTAAAGGGAACGCCCGAACTTATCAAAGAAATCAGAGAAAAGCTGTATCAACCGGAATTTCAGGATTTAGCTGTTGTAGACTTCTCCGATCTGGCTCAAAGCTGCAAGACCTATGATGAATTTATCGAAAAAATGGCAGGTGTACCAGAAAGCACGTTACAATACTTCGGTCTTGCGATTTGCGGAGCAAAGAAAAAAGTCAACAAGCTCACAGGTAGTATGCCACTCTTACGATAATTTGGGAGAATAGAATGGATATGAAAATTGAAAAAATTTCAGCAGATTTATCTGTGTGCAAAGTAGAAAATTATTCAGAGGTAGATCTGTCACAGGAATACTGCTTTATTGGCAAGACGGATGAAGAAAATTCGCTGGTCTGCCTAACAGAAAATGTACCAAAAAACGTGGCGGTACGGGATGATGGATGGAAAGCGTTTCGGGTGCAAGGGACATTAGATTTTTCATTGATTGGAATTTTATCAAGAATATCTGCTATCCTTGCTGACAACAAAATCGGTATCTTTGCAATTTCAACGTACAATACAGATTACATTCTTGTAAAAGCAGAAAACTACAACAATTCATTAACGGTGCTTGCTGAAGCAGGTTTCAGTATCGTTTAATCAATTCAAATAATTGAAACAGAAAAAGAATCTGGGACAAGACAGTCATATGTTGGCTGCCATGTCCCAGATTTTTGTAAATGTAAGCGAAATCATCAATTTTAACGATTCTGTTCCAGCTTCTTTTCCTGCTGTTCTTCATCTATACAGAGCAGGGTATCCACGTTAGACTTGACCGCCTGTAATTCCTGATTTTCTTTCCGCAGCCGCTTGTAATCTTCATAAGCGGCTTTTTTCTTTGCCAGCAGTTCTGTGTACTCTACTTGCAAAACTTTGACCGTGGGCAGCTTCTTCACACCCTGAGCGTCAAAGGCTCGTTTAGCCGCTTCATGGAGAAGCAGATCTGCTTCGTGGGCAGTACGGAAAGCCGGTTTGTCTGCCGCCTTGGTCTTACGGTAGGCAGCATAGGTATCCCGTGTTTTAGCGTAGTTGATGATATGGGTTTTCAAAGCTGCTATCTGCTCCATGCGGTGTTCCATCTGCTTAATGGAAGTAGATACAGATTCAAAGTCAGCAGCTATTGTTTCAGCCCGTTCCAAAAGCACGGCATACTCCGTAATGCCATGCTCGGTAAGAAAGTTCAGGGTCTTGGACGCTTCCTTCAGATTGTGTATCTTCATCCAGCATTCCAGACCAGGCCCACGTCCTTGCAGACGAGCCTGAATATCCATAAGCAGATTGACCTTGCCGTCCTTTTGCAGATGGATTTTCTTTCGCTTGGGCAGTTGTGTTTTGCCGATCCGTTCTTGCAGAGCTTCCAGCGTATAATCCGTACCCAGCGTTTTGGAACGGGTAAAACGCTCCTGACCTTGGGCACGGAATTTTAATATCTTCTTACTCTGAACAACCTCATAACCTTCCTGCCGCATAGCTTCCAGAAATTCATCAAAGGTACTGACCTTTGGAAGCACCTTATCAATGGTCTGACGCAAGCGGGCTTTCCAGCTTTTTCCCGTTTTCTCAGCCGCCCATTCTGCATAGTGTTTGCCTTTGTCTTGCGGTTCCTCAATAATATTCAGTCCAAATTCCTGACAGATACGGTCGTTGATTTTCCGCAGAGGAATGAAGCTGTTCTTTACGTTGTTGAACTTATGGGAACAGTCCAAAGCGGTACTGTTAAATTCGATGTGGCAGTGGATATGCTTTTTATCTACATGGGTTGCCACTATGAATTGATGTTCTCCGCCGGTAAATTCCAGTGCCATCTGATAGCCCAGCTTGTTAGCGTCCTCCGGTGTAATGGTTCCCGGCTCAAAGGACTGTATCAGCAGATAAGAAATCACATCTTTGTCCGGGGCACGTCTGCGCCCAGTGGTGGCAGTGTATATCTGCTTACTGACTACAAACTCCTGCCACGCAGTATCGGGAGAACACTGATAGCCTGTTACCAACAGACCTCCGTTTGTTTTCTCCGAGTTCTTGCCATAGTCAATGCGATCCGCCAGCACAGCAGCGATACTGCGTCCCTCGCTGGCATGACGGGGTTTGATTTTTGAAATTGCCATGTGGCGGCTCCTTTCTGGATAAAGTTTAAGCCGCAGACCTTAATACCGCCTGCGGCTTTCAAATGCTATGGTCTCTTGTAATATCCCGCACATACCATACAATGGGCGCAGTGCCGGTCAAGTGCCATTTCACATATATCATTCGATACACAAGTTTTGCATTGGCAAAGCTGTCCATACATTACTTCCGTACATTTTTCACATTTGGGATTTGGTTTTACCTGTCCTGCCATAGATTTTCTCCTTTTCCTGTTTTATTTTTCTATTTTCTGAATCTTACCTCTTACAGTAAAATACCGGGCACGACAGCCTATTCTAAGCCGCCGTGCCCGTTTCATGCACCGCTATCAAATTGCTTTCAGCATACTGTTTACATCGTCCACCCGTTCCGTCAGCCAGGACGCCGCCCCCGGCAGTCCGTAGGGGCTGATTGCCCACGCCAGAAGGGAGAAGCCGATGAAGCCCTGCCACTCTCCAATGAAAAGCATGAGAACACCAAACAGGAAGAAGGCTCCTGCAATCACGCTCAGAACCATGCCGGAGAACAGGCAGAAGAACCGGGCAAAAGCTACCAGCAAGGTCAGGGCAAGGGTTATGGGGAACAGCAGCACTTTTATGAAAAATCTCAGCATATCGGGAACCTCCTTATCGCTCATTTGTTTCAATTTGACTATACCGCTTTAATGTGTGAAAGTCAAGCCTAAACCTGTTATAAATCCTCCAGCTTGGAGAGCAGGGAGCTAAAGGCTCCCCACAATTCTCCGTATCTGGTTTTTAAGTCTGCAATGTCCTCCTCATACAAGTGCCCGGTGCTGTTCACACGCTTGGCGATCTGGTTTAAGTTGTTGGAACAGTTCCGCAGCAGCGACGCCAGTTCCTTAAATTCCGTCATATCCACCCGGACAACGTAGCCGTCCACCGCCATCTTGCGAAGATACGCCCGCTGGTTATGAGTGCCGAGCTGCTCCATCTTTTTGTCGATGAGTTCTTTTTCTTCGGGCGATACCTTGAAGTACAGCGGTATGGTACGCCCACTTTTCGGGTTCATTAAATTGCCACCTCCAAATCAGTTTCTTTTTTCGGGGCGGAAGCACTGGCAGCGGATTCCACACCCATCCGGCGCAGGAGCCGTTTAATAGAAGTCTTACCGTCATGCCGCTGGCGTTCCCGGTCTTTGGGAGCGTCCTTGCCGCCGATGTTCAGCGCCACGTTCAGCACATTCAGTCGGTTGGATTTTTCAGAAAGTTCCGCTTCCTGTGGGAAAGGTCGCTTAACCTCCACCTTAGCGTCCTCGGTCTGCTGTAAAAGGTTCGCCAGCTCCGCCTGATGTTTCTGCAAATTCTCTTTCATGCTGTCTAAGGCATTGTCAATTCTCATGATGTTGCCGGAAGGGTCGCTGCCCGGTTCCAGACTGTGAGAAAGTTCGTGCTTTAAGGTAATCTGAAGCTTCTGGGAAAAGCCGCTGTCAGACACCCAGAGGGTCATAGGAAAGCCCCGGTATTCGCCCAACTCCACCTTGTCACTCAAATCTTTTAGCTGGTCAAAGGCATGAATAATCGCCTGACCTGCTTCTTTGCGTTCGGTATAGGTCTGCCCCAGAACGGTCATGGAAAAGTGTTCCTTATCCGCAGGGGTATGGGCTTCCAGATGTTTGATGTCTGCTTCTAAAGCGGCAATCAATTCCTGTTCCCGTTTGATTGCCTGGGGATAGAACTTAATCAGCTTATCCTCCAGAGCATAACGCTGGTTCTCATGGTTGGCTTTTAACAGCTTCAGCTTTGTAACCTGACCGTCCAGCTCCGTCTTTTCCATAATGCGGGGATCGCCGGATGCCAGGGCTTTGACCTCGGCATAGGACAGAGCCGCTTCATCTACATCTTCACAGGAACGGGACGGATTTTTGCCGCTCATAAGCTGACCGATGAATTTTTGCTTGTTTTCAATCAGCCCCCAGTTGTATGCGTCAAAGGTGCCCTCGGTCACATATTTGAAAATCTTAACCTTCTTAAAATCATTGCCCTGACGGAGAATGCGTCCTTCCCGCTGTTCAATGTCAGCCGGACGCCACGGGCAGTCAAGATGATGGAGTGCCGCAAGTCTTTTTTGCACGTTGGTACCGGCACCCATCTTGGAAGTGGAGCCTAAGAGGACTCGCACCTGACCTTTGCGGACTTTAGAAAACAGTTCCGCTTTCTGGGTTTCCGTCTTGGCGTCATGGATAAATGCAATCTGTTCGGGAGGGACACCCTGCGCCATCAGTTTTTGTTTGATGTCATCGTACACATTAAAGGAGCCGTCCCCACGGGGCGTAGACAGGTCGCAGAACACAAGCTGTGCGCCTTTCTGGGGTTCGGTATCCTGCCAGACCTGCAACACATTTTTAACGCAGGCATTGATTTTACTGTCAGGATCGTCGGGCAGTTCCGCAAAGGCAAGCCGCTGATCCAGCGCCAGCTTGCGCCCATCCGACGTAATCTTGAGCATATTGTCCTCTTTGGGTTCCACCAGACGGTTGCGGACATCCTCCGCACGTTCTCCCAGTTCAGCAACCAATTCCTTCTGAAATTCACTGGGCTTTGTAACCACCGTGATGTTTTCCGCTTCGGGAACCGGCAGCTTCAACATCTCCGCAGTCTGGATGTCAGCGGATTCCTTCCACATAGCCATCAGCTCCGGGAGATTGAAGAACTTGGCAAACCGGGTCTTTGCCCGGAACCCGCCGCCTTCCGGTGCCAGTTCCAGAGCTGTGACCGTTTCGCCAAACGCAGCCGCCCAGCTATCAAAGTGGTCTAACTTGGTGCTTTTCAGCAAATCATACTGAAGATACCGCATCATGGTGTAAAGTTCCACCATGCTGTTGGAAACAGGAGTGCCGGTGGCAAAGACAACGCCACGTCCTCCGGTCAGTTCGTCCAGATAGCGGCACTTGGCAAACATATCGCTGGACTTCTGGGCTTCGGACTGACCGATACCAGCCACGTTCCGCATTTTCGTTGACAGGAACAAATTCTTAAAACCGTGGGCTTCATCTACAAACAGCTTATCGACGCCCAGTTCCTCAAAGGTAATCACATCGTCCTTGCGGGTCTGGTCATTGAGTTTTGCCATCTTTGCTTCCAGACTTTTACGGGTCTTTTCAAGCTGCTTAATGGTGTAGCGTTCTCCGTTCTGTGACTTGGCGTCCTCAATACCATCAAGAATCTGGTTGATCTGTTCCTGAAGGAAAGTTTTCTGCCGCTCCGGGGACAGGGGGATTTTCTCAAACTGAGAGTGTCCGATCACAACAGCGTCATAATCGCCGGTAGCGATACGGGAACAGAACTTTTTACGGTTCTGGGGTTCAAAATCTTTCTTGGTGGCAACCAGCACATTGGCACCGGGATATAACCGAAGGAAGTCGGCTCCCCATTGTTCTGTCAGATGGTTGGGAACCACCACAAGATTTTTCTTGGATAAGCCCAGCCTGCGGCTTTCCATTGCTGCCGCCACAATCTCAAAGGTCTTACCGGCACCCACACAGTGAGCAAGCAGGCTGTTCCCGCCATAGAGCATACGGGCAACAGCGTTTCGCTGGTGGGGTCTGAGCTTGATTTCCGGCGACATTCCGGAAAAACGGATATGGCTGCCGTCATAGGCACGGGGCTTAATGGAATTGAAAATCTCATTGTATTTCCGGCACAGCGTTTCCCGGCGGTCAGGGTCTTTCCAAATCCAGGACTTAAAGGCTTCCCGAACCATTTCCTGCTTCTGCTGTGCCAGCATGGTTTCTTTGGTGTTCAGCACACGCTTTTCGCTGCCGTCCACATCGTGAATGGTGTCATACACACGGCAGTCCCGCAGGTTCAAGCTGTCCTCGATAATGGAGTAAGCATTCTTTCGCTTGGTGCCGAAGGTCACATAGGCAAGGGTGTTGTTGCCGCTGTCCCTGCTTTTACCGCTGACATTCCACTCGCCGGTAGCATCGGAATATCGTGCGGCAACAGTATCGCCCCGTAAATATCCGGGGGTTTTTAAGAGTTCATAGATGAACTGGGTGTAATAAGACGGGTCAATCCAGGTTGCACCGATACGCACATCAATCTCGGCGGCTCCCAGTTCCTTGGGCTGGGATTTTTCAAGAGCAGACACATTGATTGCAAAGGACGGGGCACGGTCTGCGGCTTCCCGTGCTTCCTCCAGCTTTTTGCGTACATTACCGGATAGATATTCGTCGGCTGTTTCCCAGCCTGCCAGGGCATTGCCGTGGCTCTTTGCCGGGTTCTGGAATATCACGCCGGAGAGTTCCGCCGCAATCTCAGATTCCTGCCCAGGGCGGTCAAGAAGTTCCGCCATAAAGGACAAATCCACGGACGCCTTTTCCCCGATAGAAACCGCAAGGGCTTCCGTCGGGGTATCCACATGGTCAACGGATTTCTGCTGGTTGATGGTGCGCTTAAAGAACATATCCGCCTTGCGCTCCAGCTTGCCGTCCTCGTCCAGCACTTCCAGAGAACAGAGCAGGCAGTAAGAACTGTCCTGTTCAAAAGCCAGTTTGTTTCCTCTGCTGCTAATCAGCCCATATTTAGCTTGGAAGCTGTCATAAGCGGCATTCAGTTTCTGCTGAAGGTCTGTGATGGTGTCCTCAGACCCGCCATTTAGCTGGGCTTCGATTAAGTCACGGGTAATGTCACGCAGCACAATCATGCCACGGATTCGCTCCGCTGTTGTGGCAGGCACTTCCACCGGGGTCAGATTCTCATTCTCGTTGTAAAAGAGTTTGCCGCCCACTTGGGTGTAACTGAAATTGCGGAGTTCCGCAGGGGCTTCCTCCACAGTTGGGGTATCCTGTTCCGGCACGAACTGTAAAAATGCTGCCCGGTCGGGAGCGTTCAGGTAGGTAATCGCTTCAGCAAGCTGTTCCTTTAGGTCTGTTTCCGGCAGAGGTACACAGGAGGTTTCCTGCCCGTACATACCCGTTTCCCATGCCATCGTACCTAAGACCATTTCCGGGTGCTGTTCAAAATACTTATTCACAGGCACACCGTCCGCAGTCTGACCGACCTCCACCCAGTCCGGCAGATACTGGGGCGGTGCTTCCCGTTTTTGTAAAAAGATAATGTCGCTGGTTACTTCCGTGCCTGCATTTTTGCTGAACGCATTGTTGGGCAGACGCACAGCGCCCAGAAGGTCGGCTCTCTGTGCCAGATATTCCCGGACAGCGGTGTTTGCCTTATCCATGGTGCCCTTGGAAGTGACGAAAGCGACAATACCGCCAGGGCGAACCTTATCTAAGGTTTTGGCGAAGAAATAATCATGAATGAAAAAGTGTTCTTTGTTGTAGCGTGGGTCTGCAAGCTGATAATTGCCAAAAGGCACGTTGCCCACCGCCAGATCGAAACGGTTGTCGGCAAAATTCACACGCTCAAACCCGTCTACTGTGATATGGGCATCTGGGTAAAGCTGCTTTGCAATCCTGCCTGTGATAGAATCCAGTTCCACACCGTAAAGGGACGCCTTCTGCATCTGCTCCGGCAGAAGCCCGAAGAAATTGCCCACGCCCATGGCAGGCTCCAGAATGGTTTTTGGCTCTAAGCCCATCTTTCCCACAGCTTCATACATACTCTGGATAATCACAGGCGCAGTATAGTGGGCATTTAAGGTGGAACTGCGGGCAGCGTCATATTCCTCCGGGGTAAGCAGGTCTTTTAATTCTGCATATTCCGCAGACCAGCGTTCATTGGTACTTTCAAATGCCTGGGGAATGCCTCCCCAGCCCACATAGCGGGATAAGGTGTCCTGTTCCTCGGAAGTGGCGGCACGGTTCTCTGTTTCCAACTGCTTTAACAGCCGAATGGCGGACACGTTTGCCTGATACTTGGCTTTCGGGCCGCCCACACCCAGATCGGGGTCAGTGATATGGAAGTTTTCTGCTTTTGTCTGCTCCATGGCAGATGCAGCGGCAGCGGGCGTGTCAGACTGTTCCGGTATCGGTGCTTCCATAACAGGGGAAGTTACTTCCTGCGCCTGTGTTTCCTTGACCCATTCCCGGACAGCGGTAATGGGTTCGCTTCTGAAAATCGGAAAGCCGGTACTGCCTGCAAAGGTATCGTCCCGCAGGCTGACTCTACCGGTGCTGTAATCCACGCTGTCTACCGTATAGGTACGGTCTTTTTCGGTAAGCTTCATACCCAGGGGGATGAAGTCAGCGGCTTCCAGCTTCTGAATGACCTGATAATCGGTTCCATCTGGCTGTGCAAAGACTACGCTGTTACCCTGCGCCCGCAGCTTTTCTCCCAGAGCCTGCCAGCTAAACTGATGACCTGTGACTGTTGTTTCTCCCAGACCAGGGATTTCCCGTGTCAGCACATGGGTATTCAAGGCAGCTCCGGCAATCTCGGCGTCCTTTCCATAGAACAGGAAATGATCGTCAACCCGTACACCAATTAAAGCGTCCGGGTGTTCCGCTTTCAGCTTCAGATATTCTTCCGCAAGTGGGGTAAGGTTCTGCTGCGTTTCAGGGGCTTTTACCTCATCTGGGTTGCCCGCCCCGGCAGCTTCGACAGGTGCTTCGGACTGGGGTTGAGTGTTTCCCTTAGTAACCTCAGTTTGAAGGTCTGAATCGCCCAGGGCGGTAGCCGGTTCCAGTTTCTCCGGTTCTTCCGGCTGTGCTTTTTCAGTAATCCAGACAGGAGCAGCCGGATCATGTTCATGCTGTTCCACGCTGGTGCGGGTATCGGTTGCCGCATCCTGATAAGTGCGTTCTAAAATATCATCAATCAGATATTCCCGAAACTCCGGCAGGGTGGTATATGCTTCATAAAGGGCAGCGTTGCTTTCTTTCATGCCGGACAACAGTTCGTCCAGCTTGCCTGCCAGTTCCTCCTGGGCGTCCAGTACATCGGTATCCCGGTCACGGAGGAAAGGATAAATCTCGCTTTTTTCTATTAAGGCTGTTAAGTCCGGCAGAGCCGCTTCATAAAGCTGCTTCGGAGTAAGAGAAGCCGGTTCCTTTGCCGGTTCCGGCATGGTCTGAAATGTATCGCCTAAGAAGTCAAAGGAAAGCTGTTCCATTCCTTTTTCCGGTTTCCCAGTCTGCTTTTTCAAGCGTTGCAGGGCAGACTTCGCCGCATCTTGGGGCTGTTCCAGATGGTCGCTTTTCGGCTTTATCGTTTTTTCAGGAGCCGCCGCAGGCGCATGGAGCAGAGAGAATGTTCCGGCTTTATAAGCAGAAAGACGGTCATACGCCTTGGTACAGGCTTCATACCCACGATCTGACGGGGACATGGACTGTAACTTATCTGCCATCGCAGAGAGCAGCATATCTGTTTTTTCTGTATCGTCCAGCATCCGGCGGACTTTTTTCCAGCCTTCGCCAAAACTTTCTGCCACATAGGGGCGTAGCTCCGGTGCATAGGCAAAAAGGGTATCTACATTCCGGGAAAGCACATAGCTCTCATATTCCGGGAACTTTGCTTTATCCTCCGGGGACAGCAGGCGGTCAGAATCTATCAGTTGGTTCATACGCCGCTCCACCTGATTCCAATTTAGGAATACCTGTGCATACTCCTTGTGGTAGGTACGTTTGATCTGAAATCCTTTGCCATCGTACCAGACATTTTTCTCAAGATAACCATGTCCGCCAGTACCAAAAGAATCCTTCAGAAAGTCCTGACGTTCCTTGCGGTCGGTGTGGTTATGGAAAAACACATAGGTTGCCAGCCTGCTGTCCGAGTAACTGCCGCCCCATGAAACCTCCGAATTGATTTCATCTTCTGTGATAAAATCCGGCTTCTGTTCGGTAAAACCTTCTGTCAGCGGAAAGACCTTATCGGGAACCGCCAGTCGTTCCAGCCGCTGTAAAAGCTGGTTCGGGCGGTGGAAATGGAACCGTAAGAGTTCTCTGTCTGCTTCATAAGCCATGCAGAACCCCTTGACTTCGCTGATGATATTCTCCAGCATTCCCGGGTTTTTGAGGGCTTCGCTGATTCTCTGGGTATTATCCGGGAAACCACCTTTTCCCATATAAAATTCATGGATAATGGGAAGGAATCCTGCTTCTCTGGCTTCGTCGCTCAAATCCTGTCGCAGATACCAAAGCTGTGCCGCCAGTTCTGTTCGTTCATTTTCCGGCACCTGAGCTGCACGGTCTGGAGCAAGATATTTTCCCTGTTCCACAAGAGAACGGATGCGGCTTTCTACCTCTTTCCATGACAGGCGCAGGCTTTCGCTGTTGTATCTGGCAGCTTTCCCACTGTTGATGGCAAGCCCGTTTTCGTCGAACCAGACTGCATAAGGGGCACCGTCCACCGTAAAACCACGCCCGCCGGTGCGGTATTCCTGGGGCAGATAGACCGCCATTTCATCCGCCGGGACTTGTGCCTGATACCGGGCATAGATACGAAGCGCCCCGGCAAGTTCATTGGTTCCACCAGACAAGATACGGTCTACCACAGAATCCGGCACCATGCCCACAGAAAAAACGGAGGGTGTTTCCTCCGTTTTCGACTGGGCAATATGTTCTATCTGTTCCTCTATAGTTGGGAAAAGAGATAACTGGGTAAATGCACCTTTGCTTTTGGCGAAAGGTTCATCCATCTCCACAGATGACAAAACGGCAGGCTCGCCGCCTGCCGTTTCTATATCCATATTTAGCTGTAAATCAGGTCTGCCATCACGATTTCCTCGGCTCTCTGACGGATGTTGTTCATCCGCTGCACCCATTCCATCTGATTGTCGGCTTTCAGTTTCTCTGTCACGCCTTCCCTGGCTGCCAGTTCCGCTGTCAGAGTGTCCATCTGCTCGTTGGCTGTCTGGTCGATCTGCGTCAGATGTGTCCAAAGGGTTCCTTTCAGAAGCATTGCTGTGTAGAATCCCTTCCTGTGTTCCATCAGATATTTTTCTCTCGTCCTGCCGAAGCGGGTCAGGGTTTCCGGCTCGTTCTCCTTGCTGTCTACCATCAGATTCGGAATCTGATACCCGTTCTGGTTGGTGTATGTCAATTCGCTCATCGTCGCTGCTCCTTTCACGCTTTAATGTGTTAAACTGTTCATTTACATTATAGGATACCTCTGTCTGTTTGGCAATAGGCTTTTTCGCCAAATTTTTCGACTGCTCCAACTGGGCTGCACGGATGGTTTCTCCGATTTCCAGAAGGACAATACGGTTTGCTTCAGCAGTGGCAGTTCCCAGACAGGCAAGGGTGCCCACGTTGTTAAAGTTGGTAATCCCGATGAGGTCTTCATCGTCAATATACTGGGAAGCGTCCAGACCGCAGCGGGTCAGCACCGCATACTGTACGCTGGCTTTCATGGTATTGCGGAACAGGACTTCTCTGTTAAGTTCGTCCAATTCTTCCAGAAAGCTGTCTGCAACCTCATAATGCAGGTCACGAAGATATTCCCCATAAGTTTCGTCCACCACACGGTTGACTGCTTCCATAATGGCGTCGCCCAGAGAAGCGCCCTCCGGGGAACCGAACTGCTCCGCCAGCCTTGCAACCACTTTGGTCTGGTATTCCTCGTCCATTTTCCAAAGCCAGGGATTTTTGCCGCCACGAACCGGGTGGGTGTCGGCAACGTCATGGACGTTTTGAATGTAGGGTTTTCCGCCAGTACCCTTGCGGATCAGACCGATAGCGGTGGAACCGGCATTGACCCAGCGGTGCATTTTGTTGTTCCAGACTTCAATCTCTGCACAGGCTGTTGCATTAGGGCGCTGGGCGTAAATCAAAAGCTGGTCATCAAAATCATAGCTTTTATAGAACCGGGAAGCGGTAGTCAGAAATCGCCGCCAGTTCTGGGGCGAGTGGGTAACTTCTTTCTGGGTCTGCTCCGCCAGTTCCGAGATGTAGGTAAACCATCTGCTTGCCATTGTGTCCTCCTTTCCAAAATGAAAACACCCAGAACCGATGGACTTTCGGCTCTGGGTGCGTATAAAATAACTTATTTACTTTCTTGTTTCAGTTGGTTTGCAGCATATCGAATAAATTCTTCCGGGGTTGGAATTTCGCCCTTCCTTGGCACACGATTCTGATAAGCAACCGTGATGTTGTCATCCGGCGGATTCTTATAGGCTTGTGTGATAGCTGCCTGTATTTCTTCTCTGACATCCTTGGGGCTGACGCCGTGTTCTTTGGCAATCTTTCTGTATATTTTTCTCATGCTCATAATATCATCCTCCTTGGTAAAAACTATAATCGCCCATGCTTTTACATTATAAGCGAAAATAGTACGCACTTCAACACAAACAGGCGTTATAATCGCTCGGTTTTGAGGTTGGTGTGAATTATCATTATCCACAGGAGGGATGATGATGGAAGAACAGTTTATCCGTGACCGAATTTCAAAGCTTCGGGAAGAAAAACAGGTGTCGGAGCGAAAAATGAGCCTTGATTTAGGGCACAGCACCAGCTACATCCGCAGTATCACATCTGGAAGATCGCTCCCGTCTATGAGCGAGTTTTTATATATCTGCGAATATCTGGGTGTCACACCCATGGAATTTTTCAATGAAGCTAAGGCGACCACGCTCATACAGCAGAAAGCCATAGATTACATTTATTCGATGTCCGATGCGGATGTCAGCCTGATGATTGAATTTATTGAACGTATGAAAGCTGCGAAGTAGCATGGCAGGCGGTATCATTAAGATACCTGCCTGCTTTTTCATTTCCTGCGTTCCTGATTTCTCCGGTTCATATCCTCCAGCACCTTTTTCTGGGCTTCTGACAGCACCCGTGGCGGTGCGATTTTTACCCACTTCTTGGGCAGCTCAAAGGTCATGCTGCCGTAACGGTTGCCGCTTGTCTGTCTGACCTGCGCCGGATGGCTCTCACACAGGGAAAGCAGTGTATTCTGTAACCCCAGATTGTGGGTATAGACCGAAGCGAGCTTTTCTTTCTCGTTAAAGTTGATAATGGTTTCCTGCTCATATTTTGTCAGTCCCATAGGCGTTACCTCTCTGTTTCCTTATGCTTGGCAGACGGTTTTACGGGACTTTTCACAGGCTGGATTTTCGCAAGCTGTTCCCGAATGGACGGCTTTTTTTCTGCCTCCTGGGGCTTCTGTCTGGAAAAGTCCTTTTCCCGCATCCGGCGAAAAGCAGTCACTTTCCCATGTTCATCTGTAACCGCAGCATACATCTGGGGCGTCTTTACCATCATTCCATCAAAACTCAGCCCGCTGTAATAATTCCCGTGGGCATCCCGTTCTTTCTGAAGCAGAATGGTGTGGTCTTGCAGTTCAAAGCCTTCCATTTCATGCTGAAACACCAGACCGCAGGGTATCCCGCCAGCCTTGATAATCCCGATTTCCTTGCCCACAGGCTCCAGCGGATTTTCTACCGGAGCGTCCTGTGCCTTGCGAAAAGCAGTGGGATTTCCTTTTTTACTCCGCTGTGCCACCTCATAAATCTGAGCGTCAATATATCTGCCATTCAAGGCACGGTTGGTGGACTCATAAAAATCCGGGTTAGAAGCACAGGGCGAAAGCAGAATACCGCCTTTTATGATATATTGATCCTGGGTAATTTCGCTGGGTTCAATGTAGCGTTCAAACCTGCCCACAGGAACCACCCGCAGGATTTCATCTTCTTTGATAGGTGTCGGTTCCTGTGCTGCCTGCTGTTCTAAAGCGGCAAGGTATTCTTTGATGTTGCCGGATTTTGCCGGAGTAATGGGATTAAAGTCCACAGGTTTCCCATCCACCACGCAAGTCTGCTCATGGAGCAGATTGAAAAAATCATCCTCCCGAATATCGCCCTCATACTCCAGCAGTACGTCATAATCCGGCTTGTCAGAATCGGCAAAGGGGCTGACATAGACTTTTGCACCGGTAATGATGACCGTATCCTCCAGACCAGCGTCAAAAAGCACTTCCTGAGCATACGCCGTTGCCTGCATACAAATCCGCTTATCACGCTCGGCAGCTTCCGCCCGCTCCATCAGGGTATCATAATCTGTGGCTTCCAGTTTAGCCTGTTCCCAGCCTTCATCTGAAAGCAGTTCATGAATTGCCTGCGCCATAGAAAACTCCGGGTTGTCAAGCTGTCCTCCATCCAGTTCTTCAAACTCCTGATTAAAAAAGGTGTAATCATAGCCGCTGTCACAGGTCTGGACAGCCAGATAGAGGGAACTGCCATCAATGGAAATGGCGGCTTCGTCCGCAGGCAGGTTGTTCAAAATCCCGTCAATCTGGTTATAGTTCTGTTCCTCCGTCTTTTCCACGGTTTCCAGATGATTCTGGGGAGAAGGCATGAGGGTATAGTCCTTTATCTGTTCCGCAGTTAAGGGCTTACTGTATTCCAGATAGCCATAGGCACTGATCATGCCCTGTTCATATTTATGAAGCTGACTGGTAAAACGTTTCAAGGTTGTTTCATCCACATACGGATAGGTGCCACGCTGCACGGAATCCTCTGTAATGTAATAACGGAACCTGTCCGGTTCCTGTTTGAAAAAGGCAGGCACTTCCTCAAAGCCGATGGAATCCACATAGAAGGCAGTATCTTTTCCCTCCTGATGAAGCACCACAACATCCGACACGGAAAGGCTGTGCCCCTTGAAGTCCTCCGGGCGATGGAGATTAAAGGTTTTGTAGATGTTCTCCAGCTTCATCATGATACTGCCATCCTCCGGCACATCGGCGGTATAGACCTTTTCATAATTGTCCGGGTCTACAAAAAGCCCGAAGCGCTCTAACCGTTCCAACGGTTCAAAACGGTGGTAATGCAGTTCCTCGCCGGATTTAAGCTGATAGATGGTAAAGGTGCCCAGTTCCGGTTCGGCGGCAGGGACATAGACCTGATTTGCGTCAAAGTCATATTCCAGCATGACGGGGAAATGCGGGGAAAAATCATTGTAACTTCCGCCGATCTGCTCGATATGAGCGCCTGCCTGCTCCAGATAGGTTTCCACGTTGTCAATCTGTTCTTCCGGAATCGTGGCAATCATTTCTTCCAAAACTGCTTTTACCTGTTCCGGCTCCATGTTGGTAATCCGAATCATGTTATAGTCAAACCCCATAGAACCGTACAGATTCAATACGGTACCGGGCTTTTGGGGAATCAATGCGTCCATCTGTTTCAACAGCATTTCTGCCTCTGCAAATCCTTCCGTACCTCTATCTCCGTTAGCAAAATCCAGCAGATAGCCACGGATACTGTCTGTGTCCTGTTCCGTCAAAGACCGTTCCAGAGAGAGGATGTGTTCTTCCTTATCTTCGATGTTATCCCGATATTCATAGGTATCATACCCCTCGGCAAACTCGTCAAGTGCCACTGCCAACTGGTGCAGTTCTTCCGGTGTGCCCATAAGGGTCTGATTGTTCTTTCCATCAGCCATAGCTTACTCCTTTCCATTCTTATTCTGGCGGGGCGGCAGTTCAAGTTTGTAGTTCACATACTTGTCGCCAGTATCTGCCAGCACCACCACAGCGTCATAGAGGACGCCTTTTTTCTCGCTGAACAGCCCTTTCATCTTAATACGTCCATTCTTGAGCAGCGCTGCTGCCATGGGCTTTGTCAGTTCCTTGTGCTTGGAAGTAAAAAAGCGGTCATCCTTCCACATGGCAAACTGGCACTCCCGACTGGAACAGTAAAAATTCTTCTTGCCCTCCAGCACATCAGAGCCGCAGCGTGGGCACTTACCAATGACTTCTCTTTGCTGAAACAGGGAAGTATCCGCTGAAACAGCATGGTACTGGGCAACCAGATCAGATATGAGTTTTTCAATGCCCTCAAGAAAGACAGCAGAAGCCTGTTCTCCACGCTCCACAGCTTTTAATTCCGCTTCCCACTGGGCGGTCAGATGTGCCGACTTTATGGCATCGGGCAGAACCACAATCAGGTTAAAGCCTTTTTTCGTGGGCAGAAGCTGTCTGCCCTTGCGTTCCAGAAAACCGCCACGCACCAGCTTTTCCAGCACTCCGGCACGGGTGGCAGGCGTTCCCAGCCCGGTGCGTTCCACATCGCCAATCTCCGCAAATTCCGCTGCGCTGGCGTGTTCCATGGCTGACAGAAGCAGATCTTCCGTGAAATGCTTGGGCGGGCTTGTGGTTCCCTCTTTGGTAGAAGCCTTTACTTTTTCAAAGGTCTGCCCATCTATAAGGGGCGGAAGTGCCCCTGCGTTCTCTTGGGTATCGTCCTCCGGTTTCTTCTTCAGCGTGGAGAAGAATGCCTGCTCCAATTCCTTGAATCCGGCAGAGGTAATGACACGTCCTTTGGCAGTAAAAGAGGTGCCGCCGCACTCCAGCACAGCGGAAGTGTCCTCATAGATGTGCTTAGGTGCAACAGCGGTAAGAAGTCGTGCCATGACCAGCGTTAAAATATTGCGTTCCCCGGCAGGCAGGGAAACAAGGTCTGCCCCTGCGGCCTGCCTGGTGGGGAGCAGCGCATGGTGGTCGCTGACCTTGCTGTTATCAATGACACGGGAAATATCCCGCTCAAAAGCCGGAACTGCAAATGACACCATGGACGCTGCCATATCGCACAGTCCAAGAATGGTTTCTTTCATATCCTCCGTCAGATAGTTGGAATCGGTGCGGGGATAGGTCAGAAGCTTCTTTTCATACAGTGCCTGGGCATAATCTAAAACCTGCTGAGCGGTATAGCCAAAGAGCCTGTTCCCGTCACGCTGGAGGGAAGTCAGGTCATAGAGTTTGGGCGGCTGGGCTGATTTCTGCTTTTTCTCCACCTGCCTGACAACAGCCGCCTGCGTGCTGCAGGCGGCTGCCAGATGGTCAGCGGCTTTGCGATTTTCACAACGGTCACTGGAAGCAGTAAATTTCCCGCAGTTCAAAACCACGGTGTAAAACTTTTCTTTCTTAAACTCAGAAATGGCAGCTTCCCGGTCTACCACTAGCGCCAGGGTCGGGGTCATAACTCTGCCGATATTTAAGGTTTTCCGGTACAAGGTGGAAAATAGCCGGGTTCCGGTAATCCCTACCAGCCAATCTGCCTTGGCTCTGCAAAGGGCAGCTTCGTACAGGCGGTCATAGTCCGAGCCGGGGCGAAGTGTCTGAAAGCCCTCACGGACAGCGGTATCCTCCATACTGCTGATCCACAAGCGTTCAAAAGGCTTCTTACACCCGGCATGGTCATAGACCAGCCGGAAAATCAGTTCGCCCTCCCGTCCGGCGTCGGTGGCACACACAAGGCTTTCCACATCCGGGCGGTTCATCAACGATACCAGCACTTCATACTGTTCCTTTTTGTCCGGGGCAACTGTATATTTCCAATGCTTCGGAATAATCGGTAAATCCTCATAGCACCACTTGGAATATTTAGCGTCATAGCTGTCCGCAGCCGCAAGTCCAATCAGATGACCGACGCACCAGCTCACAATGTAGCCGTTTCCCTGTAAATACCCCTGCCCACGTTCCTTTGCCCCCAGCACCGCCGCAAGGCTCTGGGCAACGCTGGGCTTTTCTGCAATCACTAATTTCATGCCGTTTTCCTCCTTCCATTCATAAGCTCTTTGTAGCAAATCCCCACACAGCGCCGCCCCCTGCCATAACTACACTGATAGCAGGGGGAATCAGGGGCAGGTGCCGGGGGTGCTTCCAGCACCTGCCGCCCGGTAGGTTTCTGCCTCATCATCTGTTCCAGCTTGGGGTTATCAGAAAACAAGGTCATCGTCGCCCTCAATCGGTACGTCGTCCATGTCCTGCTCGTAAAGCCTGCGCTGTTCGGCTTCTTCCTCCTCAGTCAGAACATCTTCCTCCGTAACTTCCTCTTGGGAAATCTCATCCTCATTTACCGTAGGCTCCTCCGGGCCCTCGAACTCAAAATCATCGATGTCCTCGGCATCGTCCAGCTCATGCTTCGGCTTATAGACCTTGAAGTAGTAGCCGATACCGCCAGCCGCCAGTGCCACGATAAGGACAATCAGCATCGTGCTGTTGCCTTTCTTGGCAGGCTGTTCGGGTTCCTCAATCGGTTGTTCGGATTCCGTAGGTTCTTCCGGTTCCTGTGGCGTAGTCTGCTCCGGCTCCACAGGGGCAACGGGCTGGTTTGCAGCATCTTTTTGTGCCAGTGCCGCAAGATCGCTCTCTGTTACAGCATTTAAGAAATACACGTTGTTGCCGTCACGCTGTTTGTCAATGACCAGATAAAAGATATTTTCGTCCGGGGTGGAAATGGTGTAAAATTCCTTGTCATCGCTGCCGGCGGCATTATCCACCACTGTACCGGTTCCCTCCGGGGTAAACGGGTTGGATTCCTTTTCTGTGTCCTCCACAGGTTTTACCGCAGACGGGTCTTTTTCGGTTTCCTCAGTTTTGGAAGTAGTGCTGCCATTTCCCGTAGGTTTTGCAGTCTGCCCGCCGGAAGTACCCGTGCTGACGGAGCCTGCCGGTGTCTGGGTAGTACCTGTGCCGGGATTCGTCTGGGTTGGCGGTATCTGGATAACAGGAGTATTGGTGCCGGAACCGGAAGGCTTATCATCGTCTTTTTCCGGCTCCTCATAATAAGGGTTGGAAAGCTGGGTCATACGGCTTTTATTGCCTGCATGGTCTATCGCCTGAATGGTAATCTTTTCGTAGTTATCTGCATAATCCTCCAGACGAATGTCCAGCGTACCGTTGGTCAGTTCGGAAAAGGAATTGCCGCAGACATAAATTTTATCCACGCCGGAAAGGTCATCGTTTGCTTCCACATAAAGCAGCTTGCCCTCAATCCCTGCACGGACAGTAGGGGCTTCCCGGTCAAAAACTTCCACATAGCGATTCTTCGTATGAGATTTTCCATTCTTGTCCGTAATCGTCACATAGACCGTACAATTTTCGGAAATCTCCAAAGATACCTTATCCTTATCCGCAAAATAATCGGTCAAGTCCATCCAACTGCCGCCGCTGTTGATTTTGGCTTCCACCGTTTCCCAGCCGGTTTCGTTTACATCCTTAATACGGATTTTCACATCCGCCTTTTTGGTGTACCAGCCGTCAGGCTCCATGATGGAAATGGTAAACTTGGGTTCAATAACTTCCGGCTCCCTGCCTGCACACTGGGTAAGGTCATCCTTACAGAGCGGGCAATCGGTATTAACTACGCCATCCACACATTTCGCCGTGCAGGTACATACCTTGGGTTCTGTGGGCTGTTCTGGCTCCGTAGGCTGTTCGGGGTCCGTAGGCTGTTCGGGTTCCGTGGGCTGTTCCGGCTCCGTAGGCTGTTCGGGGTCAGTCGACTGTTCCGGTTCCGTAGGCGACTCCGGCTCCTTACCGGCACACTGGGAAAGGTCAGACTGGCAAAGGGTGCAGTCCGGGTTCACAGCACCGTCCTGGCACCGATCCGTGCAAATGCAGGCTGCCGGTTCTTCTATGGGAGGAGCGGTACAATAATCAAGTGCGGTGGCACAGGCAGGACACTGGGTATTGTGATCCTCCTTTGTGCATTGCTTTTCACAAAGACAGGGAAGGTTATCCGATTCCGACTCCTGCCCGGTACAGTTTTCCGCATGGTCTTTACACACCGGACACGCCTGATTCGGCACTTCCGTGGCGCATTTCGTGTCACATATACACTCCGGCAGTTCCTCTGTTGCCGCTGAAGCAGGCAGCGCCGCCATACCAAGCAGGGGCACGGTAAGTAAGACCAGCGACAACAGCAGGCAGGCAATCCCCGCCAAACGCTTACGCTTATTCATGCTCATTTTCTTCGTCCTCCTTTTCCATAAAATCAGGCGTCCCGGCAGTGGAGCTGCGGAACGCCTTGATAAATGCGGCAAGTTCTTCCGGGGCGACATCCAGCCCACGAACCATGCCGACAATTTCTGTGTTTTCCAGTTCTGTTTTTTGCTGTTCCAGCTCCCGTAAATGGGTCTGCTGGGCAGAAATCTTGGCTTTGACCTTTTCAATCTCTGCAATGACCTTCTGTAATTTGTTGTTCAAGTGATAATACCTCCTTTAATTCAAACGCCCGAAGGCGTAAAAGTGCTGTGTCCAGTAACTGCTGTCAGTCCGTGCGTACTGGATCGGGGAGCCGCAGTGAATCATCATATTGTTTCCGACATAGATTCCCACATGGCTGACAGGGCCCGGAGAATCGTAAGTGCCGGTAAAAAAGATAATGTCCCCCGGTTTTGCTTCCGATGGGGAAATGCGGGCACACTGGTTATAAATGCCCTGCGCCGTGGTACGGGGCAGGTTATGGACGCCGCTGTGGGTATAAACGTAACAGACAAAACCGCTGCAATCAAAGCTGGTGCTTGGACTGGAGCCACCCCAGACATAGGGAAATCCCAGATATTTCTCTGCTTCTGTAATAAGGGCTGCAAAGTCCGGGTCTGCCAGTGCTTCTCCGGGAATGTCATAATCCTCGCCGGGGCTTTCATTGGCATAAATGTCATCCCCGAACAGATACGGCTTATTGCCTTTCATGGAAAGCGTAGCGGCATACTGGGTCTTTTCGTCCTCCGTCAATCCCTCCACCGCAACCGTGCCAAAGCCCTTATTTCTAAGGGTCACATAGAGGATATTGTACTCATACGGAACCTCCACTTCGTAGGTGTACTCCTCGGTGATGGTTTCTCCGGTCACAGGGTCGGTGCTTGTAGTGGTGCCGGTTCGGGTTTCGGTGCGGTAGCGAATTTCTGTCTCTGCACGGGTGGTAAGACTGTACTGCTTCTCAAAAATCGCTTCCAGTTCCGCCTGCACCTGTTCCGGGGTAAATGCGTCAAACTTGGCAGTCAGGTAAGAAATCAGTTCGTTGGGGTTATGCCCGATGTTGTCCACGTCATAGCGGTACTCGTCATAGCCGGAATAAGTGTTTTCGATGTTTGCCAGTTCATTCCGAAGCTCCGATTCCAAAGCGGTGTAGTTACTTTCCGTCTGAAGAATATCCGGGTCTTCCGAGGTATAGGAAGTGCCCAGAATGGAACCCATGGCTCCCTCCATCATCACGGAACAGGACGAAAGAGAGGAAAATACCATGATAACCAGCAGCACCAGCGCCCCGATCACAACCAGACCACCCTTATGATTTTTAATGGCAGTGATAACCGCCTGCCCGGTACTGCTGACCGCATCTTTCGCTTTCTTTGCCGCTGCGGAACCTTTGCTTCCGGCTTTCTGTGCTTTGCGGTATTCCTTGGCATACTGGTGTTTGATACGTTGCTTCTGAACGAACCGCTTCACATGGCTGGTCTGTAATTCCGGGTTATCCCGGACAGCGGCACGATAGGCGGCATTCACATTTGCCTGATTAAGCTGACGCTGTAATTTTTCCACCTTTTTATAAGGGGCGTTCTGATGATGGACACGGGCAGCATGAACCGCCATGGTTGCAGCCGCTTCTCCGGTAAGTTCAGTACGATGGGCAGCTTTTGTGCCGACGTTTTCTTCCTCCACCTGATACAGTTTTGAGTGGGCGGCGGCGCTGGCAGTCTGCACCATACGCCTGCCTGCCTTTTTCGGCAGCGGCTCCGTGCCACGCTTTTTCTCCACCTCCTCAAAGCGAAGGGTATGCTTCATCCGGCTTTTTTGCGGGTCAAACTCTTTTTGCAGACGAACCTTTTTCTTCTTGGGGATTTTCTTTTCTGCCTGCTCCAGTTTCTGACCTAACACCTCCGCTTTCTGCTGGGCATAAGCGGCACGTTCCTCCGGGGTAAAGGACAGGCATTTACTACGCTGGACGTCATCGCTGTCATAGATATTTGCTTTTTTCTTCATGCGGCAGTCCTCCTTATGCTGCCAAATCCGCAGGCTTGGTGGTCATTACTTTGTAAAGCCGGGTATTTGTCGGGAATTTATCCACAAACGGAATGATCTTGTCGCCAAAGAACAGAAGTCCTTCTCCGGCACCGCTGTTCGTGATATGGGTCAGCTCCTGCGGAGAGATACCCAGACGCTGGGCAAGAATCTGGCGGTCGCTGGCAGCCTGATTGAGCATGAGGATAAAGTCGCTGTTTTCCAGAATGTTTTCAATCTCCGGGCTGTCCAAAAGGTCTTTGACATTTTGTGTCAAAGCAGTTGGGATTCCATTCCATTTTCGGAAACGCTTGTATATTTCTGCTGTATAAGCCGCCGTCTGCGGCTCCTTCAGGAGCAAGTGAAACTCATCTAAAAAAATGCGGGTAGTCTTTCCGGCATAGCGGTTGACGGTAGTTCTCTGCCAGATATTATTCTGCACCGTCAGCATACCGGGCTTTTTCAGGTTCTGTCCCAGACCGCTGATGTCAAAACAGACCACACGGTTATTGATATTGACGTTGGTTCTGTGGTTCAGATAGGAAAGGGAACCTGTCACATACAGTTCCAGCGCCGTTGCAAGTTCCTGTGCCTGATTTTCCTCCTGTTCCCGCAGGCACCGGTACAAGTCGCCCAGAATCGGCATATTCTCCGGTCTGGGGTCTTTGATGTACTCCCGATAAATTTTCGGAATACAGCGGTCAATGACGGACTTTTCAATGGGCTTTAACCCGCCCTGTGAAGCAGACAAAATCAATTCACAGAAAGACATGATAAAGTCCGCTTTCATCAGAAGCGGATTTTCGCCGGTATCTGTGGCTAAGTCCACGTCCAGAGGGTTGATATAATCATCACTGTCCGGGGCGAGGCGGATAATCTGACCGTCGAGCTGCTCGGCAAGGGAAGAATACTCATGCTCCGGGTCAAGAAAGAGCAGATCGTCATCGGTATGCAGGTACACATCGGTAGCCTCCCGTTTGCAGCTAAAGGACTTGCCGCTGCCGGGAGTGCCCAGCACAATTCCATTGGGGCACTTGAGTGTCTTTCGGTCTGCCAGTATCATGCGGTTGGTAGTGGCGTTCAGCCCATAGTAGACACCACCCGGCTGAAACACTTCGCAGGCACGGAACGGCAAAAAGATTGCCGTCCCGCTGGTGGTAAGCCCACGCTGGATTTCCACCTGGTTGATACCGATGGGAAGTGCGGACATAAAGCCCTGTTCCTGCTGGTAGTCCAGGCGTATGAGGTCGCAGTTATGGGTGTTGGCGATACCGTTGGCGGAGTAAATCAGATTCTCCAGCTTCTGGCGGTTGGCTGCCGCATGGGAAATGAGAATGGTCACAAGGAACATTTTCTCATCCTGACTCTGCAACGCTTCCAGAAGCTTCTGGGCTTCCTTACCGAACGTCACAAGGTCGGGCGGCAAAATATCCATGTCAAAACCGGAACGAACCGCCCGTTTCTGTTCGTCAATCTTTGCCTTGTCCAAATCGCTGAGTTTCCGTTTGACCATTTTAAGAGCCGCATTCTGATCGAGGGCTTTGGCGTGAATACTGACGATCTGACTGCCTTCCAGATTCAGAAGGTCATCCAGCAGGGTATCGTAAATCTTGGTTGCCCGTATCTGCAAAAAAGAAACCGCACCAAAGGTCGCCCCGGTGCGGAAGTATCGCCCGTCCTTAAAGAAGAAAGAACTGGGTGCAATATAGTCTTTGCTGGAAAGCCCGGTATGATTGAGGGAATCCCAGTTGAACCGGAACTTTCTCGGCTCCTCCAGATGTAGGCATTTGTGGAACACCGCCAGCCTTTCATAACCGTCCATCGGTCTTGTTTCTACGTTCAAAGCCCGGAAACGGTTGATGACGTCGCCCTCAATCTGGGAAAGACGGGAGCGAGCCTGTTTGATGGTGTCCGCTTCAATGGTGTAGGTCAGGCAGATACGGCGCTCATAGCGGCTTTTGGAAACCTGACGCACCAGCATATCGCTGTATTCTTTGCGGATCACATCGTGCTGGTCGCCCTGGACTTTAATTGCCAGCAGCTTTCTGTATTCCTCCATATCCGCCGGATAGCAGATAACAGAAAGTTCAAAGCCCACGGACGAGCCGAAGTAATTGACCAGTTTACAGTAGAGTTCAAACAGAACCGCCTTTTCATCATCAGACGCTTCTTTGTAATTGATGTCCTCACAGCAGACGCTTTTGCTGTAAAGCTGGTTCTGGATATGGCAGATACCGTCCTGATACATTTCCTCATAGGGAATGGTCTGCTGGGCGGTGCGGGCAATTTTACCTTCCTTTTTTGCCCGTCTTATGGCTTTTTCTACCCGCCTGCGGTCTGCGGGTGACAGCTTGGTGTCTGGCCGGATCACGAGATGTTCCCAGCCCACGGCTGTCCTTGCCGGTGGTTTTGTTCGGAATGGAAACAAGTTTTTCAACCTCCTTATTGAAACGTTCCTGCCGCTCCAGGGCGGCAAATCGGTTTTGTGTCCGGTAAGGTCTTGCCGCTGGGACAAGGAACCGCACCCGGATCATATTTATCAGAATTTTCTCCAAAGGCTGACCGTTCTTCTCATACAGCCCGAACAGCATGAAAGGCGCTGCCAGAGCAATCAGAAGAAGTAGGGCAAGGTCGCTGCCAAGGGTATTGCGGAACAGAAAATAGGAACCTACCCCACATACACCCGCCAGCGAGAAACACAGAATCTGCCGCTTGGTCAGACCAAAGGCAACCTTGTCCTTGACCTCCGTCAAGTCTTTGGTAATGAATACATAAGCCAATGCGAAACCTCCTTTCGGTAATTTAATGGGCGTTCAGGATACTTTTCGCTACGGAGCCGGTCTTGAACAGGCTGAAACACAGAAGCACGGTATAAGCAGCGCAGCTCCAGACAGCGGCGTGCAAATCCCCGCCCAGGGAAAGTGCATTGACCAGAACGGCATAAATGCCGACGCAGATCATAATTAAAAATCCTTGCAGCCCCAGAGCCGCAAGTCCCCGTACATAGTTCGTGCCGATGCTGCCCCATTCATGGTTCATAAATGTGGCAAAGGGCACCGGGCCGACACTGGCATAGATGTAGATTTCTATCATTCTTCCATACAGAATGACCGTGATACAAAGCCCCATGGCTTTCATGGCAAAGGAAACAATCCACGTTTCCAGCATGAGAGCGAATAGATCACCCAGCCCCATTGCCTGGAGCTGGGTGGTAATATCCGCAAGAGCCGAGGAAATGTCGATACTCGCATTGGTATCTATGACCCCGGCGCTTTGTTGTACCATGGTCTGCGCCACTTGAAAAATGGCGATGATGAAATCAAAGGTATGATTAACGATGATAGCCGCTGCCGCCGACTTGAATGTCCATTTGAAAAACATGAAGGTGTCGATGTCGTGCATATTGTTCTTATCGACGATCATGCTGATGAGTTCGTAGGTCAGGACAGCGGCTATGACAAGCCCCGCTATGGGGACGACCACATTCCTTGACAGCGTGAGGATGATGGAAAAGACGTCGGAGTTCCATGACTCCGGCGTCTTTCCAACTTCGGTTGCTATCGTGGCGACCTTGTTATTCACATCGCTAAACATATTCGACAAATTGCCAGTGATGGCTCCAATCAAGAAGTCTTTCAGCCACTGTTCAATGGCGTCGATTATGCTTTGCATAGGCGCTTACCCGTGCCGCTTAGACGGTGATCAGGTTGGCAAGCAGCGGAACAACCTTCAGGCCCAGCAGCATGACACCGCCGCCCGCCATCAACTGCTTGACACCCTGGCTTTTACTCGCAGGGTTGTCGGCTCCGTATCCTTCCATGAGGTTGATGACACCCCACACACCAAGACCGCCGCCAAGAGCAGTTACCAGAGTAGACATTGTAGTTACAGCAGAGTTAAAGAAATCCATAATATATTCCTCCTGATTTTAAGAAAAAGTTTGTTGTGGTTGGTTTGGTTTCGTGGTTTGGAAGTACGTTCCGGCAGGCTGGGCACGGATGGGCGGGCGGATATGCTTTCTGTTACGCAGAAGCACTGCGCCGCCTGCGGCATACCAGCCGCCCACAGAAAGTGCCGGGGCGTTGGTTCTGCGTTTCTCGCACCTCCAGTCTGCGCCAAAGGCTCCGCTCAGTGCCTTTGCCAGCGTTTCCAGTACCCGGACAGCATCGTGATAAAACTCCATTTTCGTTTCCTCCTTTGGGGCAATTTGGGTTTCGGGCAAAAAAATAAGGCTCCACCGAAAATTCCCCGGTAAAGGGGTTCGGTGGAGCCTTTAGGCAGCCGGTTCCGACTGCGTGACTTCTCCTAAGTCATAAACTTCAAATTCATCGTCCGGCTTTGTTTTCAGCCGGTGTGCAAGATACGCCTTCACATCAAAGGCATACTTGGGGTTGGCGTCCGCAGTATATTTGTACTGAGGGTGCTTTGTCAGATCAAACTTCTTGGAGTAGAAGGGGCGAACGCCCTGCACCTGTACGATACAGCGGCTGGACGGCATGACCGCCAGTTCGTCCACGCTCATCAATTCCTTGCCCAGCTTCTGATAATTCAGACCGTAGGTGCGCTGGGCACCACGGGAATCACTTTCATTCATCGTGTCGATGGTTTCCTTTCCCAGAAGCCCAGACACCATCTTCAAACTGCTTTCCTCCTTTCCACCCAGAAAGAGCATGGTCGAACAGCAGCCTGCAACTGTTTCCGCATTGTCTTTATACATTCCCTTGAGCTGGGAATAGGTTTGCAGGACAATATGTGCGGAGATATTACGAGAGCGGATCACACTGACCAAATGCTCCCAGTTGGGGATTTTCTGGTTTGCAAATTCATCAAAGAGGCAGGTCACATGAATCGGGAGCCTGCCGTGGTACACTTTCAGCGCCCGGTCGCAGAGGACGTTGAACATCTGCGAGTACATCATGGCACTGATAAAGTTAAAGGTCGGGTCGGTATCGGATACCACCGCAAACAGGGCACTTTTCTCATCGCCCAACTTTTCAAGCTGTAATTCGTCATAGGACATCATTTCCCGGACAGCGGCAATATCAAATGGAGCCAATCTGGCACCACAGGAAATCAAAATCGACTTTAAGGTCTTGCCCGCTGCCATCTTGAATTTTTTATACTGTCTGACAGCAAAGTGGTCGGGATTCCTGTTTTCAAGCTGTTCAAAGAGCAGGTCAACCGCTGACTTGAAGTTCTCGTCATCTTCCCTGCACTCACAGGCATTGAGCATATCCAGCAGGGTGTTCATGTTCTTTTCTTCGGCTGGGGCTTCGTAGTAGATATAAGCGATCAGCGCCTGATACAGCAGGGCTTCCGCTTTCTGCCAGAAGTCATCGCCGCCTTTGGCTTCTCCCTGGGTGTTGGTCATGATAACTGTAACCAGCGTTAAAATGTCTGTTTCCGAGTGAAGATACACGAATGGGTTGTAGTGCATGGAGCAGGAAAAATCAATGGTATTCAAAACCTTGATTTTATACCCGCCCCGAATCATCGCCCGTCCAACTTCCTCGATGACAGTTCCTTTCGGATCGGAGCAAACGTAACTGGCATTCATCTGGAGGAGGTTCGGTTTGATGTGGTATCTGGTCTTACCTGAGCCGCTACCACCAATCACAAGTACGTTCAAGTTGACATTTCGTTTCTCCGGGTCTGCAATCTTTCCCAGCGTCAGCCGTTCCGTATCGGACAGCAGAATGTTCTGGGAGAAATCCGGGTCAATGAAGGGTTCAATGTCTTTGGCTGTGCCCCATCGGGCAGTGCCATACTCCGCACCACGGCGGTATTTTCTGGCGTTCTTGGCTTTCTGGTAGACAATGAACCAAATGAGGACACCGCAGGCAGCCCCCACCATCAAATCAAAGGGGTGGAAACTGGGAAGGGGATTCTGAAAGGCAGTTCCGATGTTAAGGAACGCCCCCAGTGCCTTGTCCAGCACATCGCCCTCCGGCACCATGCGGTAAGCCTGCCCCAGCTTGGTAGCCACAAGTCCGATGAAGATATATGGCAGAGCCGCTTTTAACAGCTTGGCTGTATTGATTTTCGGCAGCTTCTTCATCTGTCCACCTCCTGATGTTTATTCCGGGAGAGGGACTTTGCCATGTCCTTAACCGCTTCCTGCAATTTGGCAAGCTGTTTCTTGATGGACGGCTTTTCCTTTTCCTGCTTCTTGACTACCTTGCCGGAATACTCCTGAAAGGCGGCTGTCAATGCGTCGGCGTCCTTGCTTTTGAAAAAGACCAGATACCGGGGCGGGCTGGAAGAACTGTCTTTTTTCAGAGCAAAATCAATCCCGTATTTCCGGGCGACACGCTCAAAGGACTTGATATTGCCGTCTGTGACTTCGATGTTGCTGACACCGGCACCCTGCTGAACCAGCTTCTTCACACTTTGTTTTCCCTTGTAGACCTTGGGATTCTTCTTGGTTTTCTCCATTTCCTCAAGAGCCTTACGAAGTGCCGCTTTCAGTACGTTGGCTGTCAGCTTGGTAGTCTTGATACTCAGCGCAACCGATTTATTTTCAACTTCTTCCTGCATATCTCATCACTCCCTTCTCTGGCAGGAATGCTGAAAGGAGCCGGTTCTAAGGCGGAACCTCCAGACGATGAAGCAGACAGCGCAGGAATCGGTGTGGATATGCAGTCATCAGGCACCCACCTCGTTTTCTCCCTGAGAGCGAATCTTCAAGATTCCCTCCAGAGTAGTGGCGGTAATCCCCAGACGCTGTGCCATGGCAATGTCATTCTTGACCGTTTCGTCGATTTCGTCCCCACAGACGATAAGGACACGGCTGCGGCGCAGGAACTCTCTACCGATGTCAATCCCGTCCTTATGCTCGGCAGGAACACTGCCACGGAGGAAGTGAGGAAGATACAGAACCGGGCAAAGCGGTGTGAATCCCGCTTCATAAACTTTTCGGCAGTAAACAGTCGCCTGGTCGATCACTGTGAACTCGCCGCCTTTCCAGACCGCCGTAACGTAGGCAAAGGGCTTTTTCATGGATAACTCCTTTCTCCGGCAATGCCGGTGGCAAAAGAAGCAGCCCTATGTCAAGAATGAAATGAACGCACACCGTGTGCGTTCTTGACACAGTGCTGTTCATTTGCAGGTATGGTAATCAAGGGGGCTGATCGGAAACCGGCGCAGCCGCCCAAATGTGAGTATGAAAAAAACAGTTATCCACCGCCGTAAAGGTCATGGTTGACCAAAGCTGTGTAATAACTGTTCATGGTTGTGGGGGCATTATAGAGTGAGGTCAGCAGATAAGCCCGTATGTTTCGGACTTTCGTGGTGTTCTCTTTCAAGCTGTCCACCACATACCCGATATGCTCCGAATTGATTTTGAGAAGCCGGTTCTTTACAATTTCCCGTGGGTAATCCTCGCCGCCTATGCGAATCATGCGTTTGGAACTGCAAACCGTGTCCACCATAATGTCCAGAATATCATCCAGCAGATCGGCATTGTATCCAAGCCGTTCCCGCATAATACCATATTCGATATTCTCTTTTATGATTTCTCGGTAAGCACCCATCGTATCAATCGTATCAGCCGCCGCAGGCGGTCTATCTTCCGGCAGCCCCCTGTCCGGATAGATAGATGGATCAGTATCATTCAACTCAGTATTATTTATATCAGTATTATTAGAGTACGTTTTCCGGAAGTCTTGACTTCCAGTTTGCGGAACTTTAGACTTCCGTTTTTCGGAAGTCAAGACTTCCGCTTTCCGAACAAAGTTCTTCACATAGATTTTGGTGGGTTTTCCCTGACCCTGCTTTTTACGCTCAATCAGTCCGCCCTTATCCAGTTCGGCAAACAGCGATACCGCCTTCGTATGCCCGCAGCATAAATACTCCAGGGCGTCCTCCAGCGTAAAGTAAATGAATACCCGTTGGCAATCGTCCAGCCAGCCATTCCGAACTGACAGCCCCATGCGGTCGAGCATAAGACCATAAAGGATTTTAGCGTCGGAAGAAATACGCCGATAAGCCGGGTCTGTGAACAGCACCTTGGGTATCCGGTAAAATGTGTACTGTTCCGCTTCATCGCCGTAGAAGTAGTCCAGCATGGCGGGTTCTGGCATGGAGTTCCACCACCTTTCCGCAGGCGGCTGGCAGGAAAAAATGGGTACGAAAAAGGCACATCACCGTAAAATGATGTGCCTTTCGTGCATTGTGCTGAAAAACCCGTGTCCCTTAGCCGTCTGTTGTTAAGAAATTTAGTAGTTTTGTTGGTTCCCTAACAACACTCGCCTAAATTCGTCGTCTTTTTTTTCTTTAAAAATCTGGGCAAGGACACCTTCCATATATGCCACTGCCATTCCGAAAAATGCGGAAATCCACATCCAGAACAAAGCTCCCGGGCCGCCCACTGCAATAGCACCTGTTACACCCAGAATATTTCCCGGTCCTACACGCATGGCCGAACTTAAGAAAAACGATGCCAGCGGTGAAATTCCTGTTTCAACGACACGTTTCTCGGTCATAGTCCGAATTCCTTTTTTAAAATAGGTCACCTGCATGAACCCAATCCTGAAACTGAAAAAAATTCCGGATCCAAGAAGCAGTATGATCGCAAAGGATATGTTTCCCAGAATGGGAATGCTGCTGTACCAGTCAAAATTTGTAGGAAAATCCCACAGAAAATCAGACAGTGGACCGATAAAGCTGAACACTCCGTTGATCGCCTCAAACACTCTCTCCATAGCTATTTCCTCCCTTTTTATCTGAAGGTCTCAGAATTGAATACAGACAGGCATTCCCATCCGTCACCTTTCATTTCCGCTTCAGATTTTTATGCTATGGTTTATTATACCGTATCGCCTTGCAAAAGTCCTCTTAATTTTTAGTATTTTTGAGTAAATTCCAGAATTTTCCATCCTTATGGCCTTTTTCACATCCGCTTGCAGATTAGTCTGAACAAACAGTCGAGAAGTTTCGCAGGATTTTATAAGACTTTATGAGATATTTAGATTTTAATCACAGATTTTTAAAATGCTTCTCACAGTTCCATCACATTTTGACGGTATATTATTAAGCAAATAAAGCACAAAGCTTTTTCATCTTATAGATCATTACTTATTTTTCTTTTCATACTCTGCCGGGTCCGTTCCAAGACCCGGCCCTCCTTTTTTTCTGAGATATTCTCCCATACATTCCGCTCCTGATCATCCTTCCTTTTTATCTTCTTACAAACTCCCATCGTATACCATCCTTTCTTTATTTAAAAGGATCTATACCTATAATCATGGTGTCTAAATCGGACACTCTGATCACATCTGATGATCGGCATTTTACTGTTTCCCGATTTTACCCCGATTTCGTTTCATTTCACTCCGTCCAGACAAAACCTCAAAAATTCCGGAACACGCATAAACACTGATTTCAAGCACAAAAAAACACCGTCCCCGCAGCTCCCATGTCTGCAAAAACAGTGCTTTTAGTGCGTCTTCAGGGGTTCGAACCCTGGACACCCTGATTAAGAGTCAGGTGCTCTACCAACTGAGCTAAAAACGCATATTTAATTGTTTGTCTTTCGTTTGTTTCGTTCCTCAAGACATGTTGTATTATACGTTATGGTTCGGTGAAAGTCAACACCTTTTTTTAATTTTTTTTATTTTTATCTTTTTTATTTTTTGTATCTTCATTTGATGCAATTTTGTTCAGTGTTTTTTCTATTTCTGACAGCGAATTTTTGATCTGGGATACCTGGCTGTTGATGCTGCGATTTACACTGTTGAGGTTTCGCCGGAAGGAACCGGATTTTCTTTTTTTCAAGCTTTCTTTCCCCCTTTTCCTTATTTATTATATGAAAACAGGCCGGTCAGTTTCCCGATCAGCCTGAAAAAAATCTTATTCACAACAAATTTAAAACTCTACGGACTTCCACCACCGCACAACCAGCACCACTGCAAGCGCCGCGGTCAGCAGATCCGAAATCGCCTGGGATGCCAGAACACCATGGTATCCGGCAACTCGAAGTGCCACATTCAGCACAATGGCAAAGATCACGCCCTGTCTGCTGACGGACAGGAGAAACGCTCCCACTGCCTGTCCTGCTGACTGGAAGGTACAGGTACTGATCAGCACAACTCCCATAAACACCATACCTGCCAGCTGCAGGCGCAGCATCAGTGCGCCGTTTTCCACAACCGAAGGATCACTCATAAAGATCCGCACCAGCTGCGGGGCAAAAAATCCAAGTACAGCCATCAGGACAAGAGCCAGCCCGCCCTCAAACAGATAGGCAAATTTCAGCGTTCCCTTCAGTCTCTCGCGGTTTTTCGCACCATAATTGTACCCGATCAGCGGCTGCCCGCCAAAAGCAAAGCCAACAAGCACCAGCGCCGCGATCATATTGATCTTCATGACGATACCCATAGCCGCAACTTTATCATCACCGAATCCCAACAACGCACGGTTGGTAAGAGCAATCCCGATACTCTGCATCAGATTTGTCACCGACGCCGGAATCCCAATTGCAAAAACCGCTCCGATTTCCGCCCCTGAAATATGAAAGCCCTTAGGGTTCACAGAGAGATTTCTGCTCTTCTTAATAAGAAACCACACGAAAAAAATATCCGTACATACATTTCCGATCACCGTAGCTGTGGCAGCACCTGCCGCACCCCAGCCAAGCCCGAAGATCATCACCGGGTCCAGAATGATATTCACAACCGCACCAAGCACAGAACCGATCATAGATGCTGTGGCAAAACCCTCTGTACGCAGCTGATTGGACGGCGTCAACGCCACAATGATAAACGGAGCGCCCAGTGCGATACAGGTATAATACTGAGAAGCATACTCCCAGGTTGCCTCACTTGCACCCAGCAACCCCAGAATAGGGCTTCGCAAAAGCATCAGAACAACGGTAACCACCACACCGCAGACAATGGCCCCATAAAAACTGAACACACTGATCCTCTTCGCATCCTCGAATTTCTTTTCCCCGAAAAGCCTGGAAATAAAAGAACTTCCGCCCAGGCCAAAAATATCTCCAAGGGCGATCATCAGCGTAAAGATCGGCGTACCCAGTGCAACACCCGCCACCAGATCCGTATTTCCGGTTCCCGCAATAAAATAAGTATCTACCATATTATAGATCAGCGAAATCACCATACTGAACACAACCGGAAGCGCCAGCTTAAAATACGCCTTCGGAATCGGATACTTTTCAAAAATCTCTTCCTGCATTTTATCGCCTCTATTTCTGTCTGATCACCATCTTGCAGATCGGATTACCCATGGAAGAAAACTTCTCCTCATACTCTGTCATCACATTTCCCTTAACCAGTTCCTCATCATGATGCAGATCAAATGTACAAACCTCCAGATTCCAGTCGGACTCCTTCACCTCTTCCAGAGAAAACTCAAATAACCCACGGTTATCCGTCTTAAATTCCACAGCCCCCTCTTTCTTCAGGACCTGCTCATATCTCTTCAGAAACTCCCTGGAAGTCAGCCTTCTCTTGGCATGACGGGCCTTAGGCCACGGGTCGGAAAAATTCAGATAAATCCCGTCAACCTCATCCTTCTCAAAAATCTCCGGCAGAAGCCTTGCATCCACACGGATAAACACCAGATTGGAAAACTTCTCCCCGGCTTCCTCAAGCTCCTCCCTCTTCTGCAGTGCCCGAAGCAGCACACTGTCATACATCTCAATTCCAACAAAATTCCTCTCAGGATGCAGACGCGCCATATCCATCAAAAAACGCCCTTTTCCCATGCCAACCTCAAGAAAAAGCGGTCTCTTCTCCCCAAAAACACTCTCCCACTTCCCCTTAAACCTCTCCGGCTCATCAATCACCCAATCACACTCCAAAATAGCATCCTTAGCCCCAGGAATATTACGTAATCTCATAAACAACCTCCAATTAATCTTCTTATAATATACAACTCAACTCATTACATCTCGCAGCCAGCAAGCTCAATCAGTCCCATCCATCTCCACCCTCACCAGCCACACCAACAAGAACGCCCTCGTGAATTTAATTCTCGTTCGATAAATAATAAAATTTCTCATTCACTATCATTCCTGAAAACCCCACATTCACACGACGTCCCAATACCCAACTATACATGTAATTCCCCCACCGTTGCAAGCAAAAAATAAAAAATCTTCCCATCCCCAGGCGACAGCAAAGCGCCTCGCCGTCCCCATCACCTAAATCGGCTCAACCTCCCGCATTCCAATACCAAAGAGTACAGAAATCCACATCGGCACAACCTCCCACATCCCCAACACCGCAGAATACAACCACAAGTCAACAACCTCCCGTCACCACAACCAAGAACTCCTTAAAAAAAGCCCGAGGGGTGTGCAGAGGGGCCGTGGCTTTACGGCCCCTTTGCGGTTTTCATTTTTCCCCAAAAAAGAATATATCGTCTAATAAACAAATATTCTTTTTCCGTCTTTTTTTGAACACATTTATTCAAACTTTGCAAAAAATTTAACAACTTTTTAGTTGTTTTTACCATAAAAAAGGTGTATCATATAAAAATCAATTATAAACAATAACCAAACAAGGAGGGCACTATGGAACAAATCCTAAATAAGCTTTCGGAAATCGAAGCCACAGCCAATGCCATCATGCAGGACGCTGCGCGACAGAAAAAGGCTCTCTCGGAAGAAGCAGAAAAACAGACCAGGGAATTCGATGCCGCACTTGAAAAAGAAACCGGCACCGAGATCCAGAAGATCCGTGAAGATCTGGCACGCGAGAAAGACGCCCGGATCAATGAGCTTCGCACAGAAACCGAATACCAGCTGTCCAGGCTGGACGCCTATTACGAAGCCAATCACGAAAGTCTTTGCAGTGAGCTGTTTCAGAAAATAACAGGCATCACCGAAACCTGAAGGGAAAGGAAGTGATTCAATGGGCACTGTCCTCTCATACAGCGGACTCTCCACCAAGATCCGCGCCATGCAGAGCAGGCTTGTGACAGATGAGCAGCTGGAAGAAATCGTTCAGCTTCACAATGTCCCCCAGGTAACAGCCTACCTGAAACGGACTCCCGAATATCAGAATATCTGGTCCGGTCTCGATGAAAATGACCTTCACCGCGGACAGATAGAAAAACTCCTGAAGAAATCCATCTTCCTGAATTTTTCAAGGCTTTACCACTTTGCAAACCAGGAACAGCGAACGTTCCTGTCGCTTTACTCGAAGCGTTATGAGATCCGCGTCCTGAAAGAAATCATGACGAATCTCTTTGACCACCGGGACACTGATCCCGTAGATATTTCTCCCTACCGCGATTTTTTCAAACATCATTCCAAACTGGACATTGACAGGCTTGCCGCCTGCACCAATATGGACGAATTTATTGCGGCACTGAAGGGAAATGATTTTTATATTCCGCTGTCCCAGGTCAACGAACGTGGAAATGCCACGCTTTTTGACTTCGGCATGGCACTTGACCTTTCGTATTTTTCACAGATCTGGAATGTGCGGAAGAAACTTTTTAAAGGTAACGATCTCAAGCAGATCACCAAGGCTTACGGCGAAAAATTCGACATGCTGAACCTGCAGTTCATCCAGCGCTCCAAACGCTGTTTTCAGATGGGACCGGCTGCTATTTACGCATTGCTGGTCCCCATGAACTACAAGCTCCGCAAAGAAGAGATCACCACCCTTGTGGAAGCCCCTACACCGGAAGAGTTCCGTCGTATCTTCAATGGAACTTATTATGGTAAGAAATACGAACAGCTGACCGTCGCCAGTCTGGAAGAATTTTATAACTATATTCTTCGCAGCATACTGGAACAGGAAGCACGCAAGGATCCCTACTCCGTGGCAGTCATCTATTCCTATTTATATCACAAAGAACATGAAGTCAACCGTCTGACCATTGCCCTTGAATGCGTGCGCTATGGCGTGGACCCAGAACAATCCCTGCGTTATATACGCAACGGTTAATAACCAGGAGGTAGCAACGTGATTGAAAAAATGAATTTTCTGAGCATCACCGGTCCCAAGGCAGATATCGACCGGGTTGTAAACACCTACCTGTGCAAGTACGAGATCCATCTGGAAAACGCTCTCTCAGAGCTGACCACAGTAGAAAGTCTGACGCCTTTCCTGGAGGTCAACCCCTACAGAGATGCCTTAAATTCCATCAATACCATTTATGAGGAGCTGAAAACTCCTCCGGCCACTTCCAACAGAAGCCCGGGTATTGAAACAGCACTTTCCACAGTAAAGGAGATCCGCTCCCAGGCGGATCAGCTCCAGAAGAAACAGTCCGAACTGGAAGAAACATGTTCCTCTCTGGAAGAGTCACTGCGGATCATACGTCCCTTCCGAAATATTGATTATGATATTTCATCCATACTTCATCTGAAGTATATCCATTTTCATTTCGGACGTATCGAGAAACAGTACTATGAGAAATTCAAGAAATATATTTACGACAATCTGAACACGATCTTCCTTAAATGCGATGAAGATGACCAATACGTCTGGGGCGTTTACTTTGTACCGAAGCATGAAGCGCACAAAATCGATGCCGCCTACTCTTCCATGCACTTTGAGAAGATCTTTGTGCCGGATAATTATACCGGAACTGCACAGCAGGCATTTTCAAGCGTAAGCAAACAATACGAGGATGCCCTGAAGCATCTGGAATCACAGAAACAGAAATACCAGAGATTTCTTGCGGATCAGGCAGAAACCATCGTTACCGCCAGAAACACGCTTCTTCAGTTTTCCAGAAATTTCGATGTCCGGAAAGCGGCAGCCTGCACCGGAAAGCATGAAAATTTTTATATTCTCTGCGGCTGGATGACAGAAGCCGACACCAGAGCTTTTCAGGCTGATATCTCATCCGACGAAAAAATCTTCTGTCTGGTAGACGGAGAAGATACCAACACGCCGAAGCATGACCAGAACCATCAGCCGCCGACCAAGCTGAAGAACCCGAAACTTTTCAAGCCCTTTGAAATGTATGTAAAAATGTACGGACTTCCCGCCTATGGCGAGATGGACCCCACCTGGTTCGTTGCCATCACCTACTCCTTTATCTTCGGAGCCATGTTCGGTGATGCAGGCCAGGGGCTCCTGCTCTTTATCGGAGGATTGTTCCTGTACAAACGGAAACATATCGATCTTGCCGGAATCATCAGCTGCGCCGGAGTCTTTTCCACATTCTTCGGCCTGATGTTCGGAAGTGTCTTTGGATTTGAGGATCTCATACCTGCTTTGTGGCTGCGGCCCGTAGACAGTATGACGACCATACCTTTTATCGGAAAACTGAATACCGTATTTATCGTTGCCATCGGCTTCGGCATGGGAATCATCCTCCTGTGCATGGTTTTCAACATCATCAATTCCTTTAAGATGCACGATGTTGAAAAAACCTGGTTCGACACCAACGCAGTGGCAGGACTTGTATTTTATGGTTCCGCAGTTCTCTGCATCGGACTTTTTGTATCCGGGCATGCAGTTCCTGGCGGTGCAGTTCTTGCCATTATGTTCGGTTTACCGCTGCTTCTTATTTTCTTCAAGGAGCCGCTCACAAACCTGGTAGAGAAAAAAGCCGAGGTTATGCCAAAAGAAAAAGGCATGTTTATCGTACAGGGTATCTTTGAACTGTTTGAGGTTATCCTGAGCTACTTTTCCAATACACTCTCCTTCGTGCGTATCGGCGCTTTTGCAGTCAGCCACGCAGCCATGATGGAAGTTGTACTTATGCTTGCGGGTGCGGAGAACGGCAGTCCAAACTGGATCGTCATCATTCTCGGAAACCTGTTTGTATGCGCCATGGAGGGCCTGATCGTAGGTATCCAGGTACTCCGTCTGGAATATTACGAAATGTTCAGCCGTTTTTACAAGGGCAGCGGACGGAAATTCGAGCCGTTCTGCTCCAAAAACAAATAAAATGCCAGAGTCGGAACGCATTCTGATCCGGGCATTCAATTAAACGAATATTAAGGAGGTCATCATCATGACAGTCATTACACAGATCACAATCGCAGTTGCACTTGTACTCAGCATCATTCTTCCATTTGGTTATTATCTTCTCGGCGAAAAAAGCCGCGGCCGCTACAAAACAGCTCTTGGTGTCAACGCCTTTTTCTTCTTTGGGATCATGCTTGTCGCCATTGCCGTAACATTTGCAGGCGGAGCTTCCGTACAGGCTGCTACAGGCGCTGACGCAGGCCTTGCAACAGGTATGGGTTACATCGCAGCAGCACTTGTTACCGGACTTTCCTGTATCGGTGGTGGTATTGCCGTTGCCAGTGCGGCAAGCGCAGCCCTTGGAGCAATCAGTGAAGATCAGAGCATCCTTGGTAAATCTCTTATCTTCGTAGGTCTTGCCGAAGGTGTTGCTCTTTATGGACTGATCATCTCCTTCATGATCCTGGGTAAACTTTGATATGAAAATGTATCTGATCAGTGACAATATTGATACTCTGACAGGAATGAGACTGGCCGGTGTAGAAGGTGTGATCGTCCATGAACACGACGAGTTGAAAGAAGCCCTGGAACGCGCCATCGCAGACAAAGAGATCGGAATCATACTCCTGACCGAGAAATTCGGCCGGGAGTTTCCTGAGATCATCGATGATGTCAAACTTCATCACAAAACACCTCTCATCATTGAAATTCCTGACAGACATGGTACCGGCCGCAGGCCTGATTTCATTACTTCTTATGTAAATGAGGCCATCGGATTAAAATTATAGGCAGGTGATATTATGACAATCGAAGAGAAGCTTACACACTTCTATGACACCTCCGTGGAAGAAGCCCGCCGTCAGGCGGAAAAAGATGTCCAGGCGCACAAAGACTCCCTGGATACCGCACTGGAGGAACATAAAAAAATGTCTCTGGAAAACGCCGCCAGCTCCCGTAAAGCCGAGATCGCAAACGCAAAGCGTGAGATCAACAAGGCACTTTCCACAGAGCAGCTTCACATCCGGCGTGACTGGACTGCCAGACAGAGCCGCTTAAAAGAAAAACTTTTTGCAGAAGTCCGGGAACAGATCCTGAAATTCATGGAATCTTCCCGTTATGAAGAATATCTTTGTACAAAAATTGAAGAAGCTGTCTGCTTCGCGGAACACGATGAGATCCAGATCTATCTTTCAAAAGAAGATGAACCTCGTCTGAAATCTCTCACTGTAAAAACCGGCTTTCCGCTGAAGCTTTCCGACGAGTCCTTTATCGGCGGAATCAAGGCGATCATCCCTGAAAAAAACATCCTCATAGACAATTCCTTTGAGGAAGGTTACCAGGCAGCTTACAGAGAATTCAAATTTGACGGAGGTCCAGCACATGAGTAAAACAGGTATTATCTACGGTGTTAACGGTCCTGTTATCTACTTAAAGGGCGACACCGGATTCAAGATCTCCGAGATGGTCTATGTAGGCCCTGAAAAACTGGTAGGCGAAGTCATCGGTCTTAAGAAACATATGACCACCGTACAGGTTTTTGAGGAAACTACCGGACTGAAACCCGGAGAAACCGTGATCGGAACAGGAGACGCCATTTCCGTTCTCCTTGGTCCGGGAATCATCCACAATATTTTTGATGGTATCCAGAGACCTCTGGCAGAGATTGCACAGGCCTCTGGAAAATATATTTCCCGTGGTGTCAGCGTTGACTCTCTTGACACCGAAAAAAAATGGGAAACACACATTACAGTAAAAGAAGGCGATGTCATCGGCGCAGGTACGGTTATCGCCGAGACACAGGAAACCGCTTCTATCCTTCACAAGTCCATGGTTCCGCCGACGATCACACACGGAACCGTTATCCATGCCGTTCCTGACGGAGCTTATACGGTTCTGGAACCCATCGTTACCGTTCGTCTTGATGACGGAACTGAAAAAGAACTGGCACTTGCACAGAAATGGCCGATCCGTGTGCCGAGACCGACCTACAAACGTTTCCCGGCAAGCGTTCCGCTTCTTACCGGCCAGCGTATCCTGGATACTCTTTTCCCGATTGCCAAGGGCGGCACTGCTGCTGTTCCGGGAGGATTCGGAACCGGAAAAACCATGACCCAGCACCAGATCGCCAAGTGGTCTGACGCAGATATCATCATCTACATCGGCTGTGGTGAGCGTGGAAACGAGATGACACAGGTTCTTGAGGATTTCAGCAAACTGATCGACCCGAAATCCGGAAACCTGATGATGGACAGAACCACCCTGATCGCCAACACTTCCAACATGCCGGTTGCAGCCCGTGAGGCTTCCATCTACACCGGCGTTACCCTTGCAGAATATTACCGTGATATGGGTTACGACGTAGCGATCATGGCAGACTCCACATCCCGATGGGCCGAGGCTCTCCGAGAGCTTTCCGGACGTCTGGAGGAGATGCCAGCAGAGGAAGGTTTCCCTGCATATCTGGCAAGCAAACTTTCCGCATTCTATGAGCGTGCGGGAATGATGCAGAACCTGAACGGAACAGAAGGTTCCGTCTCCATTATCGGTGCGGTTTCCCCTCAGGGCGGCGACTTCTCCGAGCCTGTTACACAGAATACGAAACGATTTGTCCGCTGCTTCTGGGGACTGGACAAGGCCCTTGCTTATGCCCGCCATTTCCCTGCTATCCAGTGGCTGACCAGTTACAGCGAATATCTGGAGGACCTGACTCCCTGGTACAGAGAGCATGTTTCCCCAAAATTCGTCTACGACAGAAACCAGATCATGGCAATCCTCAATCAGGAAAGTTCTCTTATGGAAATCGTCAAACTGATCGGAAGCGACGTTCTTCCGGATGACCAGAAACTGACGCTGGAGATCGCCAGAGTCATCCGTCTGGGTTTCCTGCAGCAGAACGCTTTCCATCAGGAAGACACCAGCGTTCCTATGGAAAAACAGTTCCTGATGATGGAAACCATCCTCTATCTCTACGAGAAATGCCGTGCTCTTGTAAACCGTGGCATGCCGGTTTCCGTACTGAAAGAGGATAAGATCTTTGAACGTATCATCGCCATCAAATACGAAGTTCCAAACAAAGAACTGGAGCGTTTTGATGAATATCATAAAGATATCGACCGCTTCTACGACAACGTACTGGAAAGAAACGGTTAAAGGAGGGATCAGTTTATGGCAATCGAATATCTTGGCCTGAGTGAAATAAACGGCCCTCTTGTTGTCCTTGAGGGTGTCAAAAACGCATCTTACGAGGAGATTGTGGAATTCCACATGGAAGACGGCACCCAGAAAATCGGCCGTATTGTGGAAATCTATGAGGACAAAGCCGTTATCCAGGTTTTTGAGGGAACTGATAATATGTCCCTCGGTAATACACACACACGTCTTACCGGACATCCTATGGAGATCGGGCTTTCCCCGGAGATCCTGGGGCGTACCTTTAACGGTATCGGCCAGCCTATTGACGGTCTTGGCGAGATCACACCGGAAGTCAGCCTGAACATCAACGGACTTCCTCTGAACCCGGTAACCCGTGAATATCCACGAAACTATATCAATACCGGTATCTCCGCCATTGACGGACTGACCACCCTGATCCGCGGCCAGAAGCTGCCGATCTTTTCCGGAAACGGTCTTCCACACGACAAGCTGGCTGCACAGATCGTTCAGCAGGCTTCCCTTGGCGCAGACTCCGATGAGAAATTCGCCATTGTTTTTGCGGCAATGGGTGTTAAATACGACGTAGCTGAATTCTTCCGCAGAACCTTCGAGGAAAGCGGTGCATCCGACCACGTTGTAATGTTTCTGAACCTTGCCAACGATCCGGTTGTAGAGCGTCTTCTGACACCGAAGATCGCCCTCACAGCCGCTGAGTATCTTGCTTTTGAAAAAGGCATGCACATCCTGGTTATCCTGACTGACATCACCTCCTTCTGCGAGGCTATGCGAGAGGTTTCCTCCTCAAAAGGTGAGATTCCTTCCCGAAAAGGTTATCCGGGATATCTGTACAGCGAGCTTGCAACCCTTTACGAACGTGCGGGAATCGTCCGTGGCGGCACCGGTTCTGTAACCCAGATCCCGATCCTGACCATGCCAAACGACGACATCACCCACCCGATTCCTGACCTTACCGGATATATCACCGAGGGCCAGATCGTACTGGACCGTCAGCTTCATGGACAGGCGATCTACCCACCGATCAACGTTCTGCCGTCCCTGTCCCGTCTGATGAAGGACGGTATCGGTGAAGGCTTCACACGTGCCGACCATCAGGATGTTGCCAACCAGCTCTTCTCCTGCTACGCAAAAGTAGGCGACGCAAGAGCCCTGGCATCGGTTATCGGCGAAGACGAACTTTCTCCGCTGGATAAACAGTACCTTGTATTCGGAAAAGCTTTCGAGGCAAAGTTTGTCGGACAGTCTGAAACCGAAAACCGAAGCATCATCGAAACTCTGGATAAAGGCTGGGATCTTCTGGGACTTCTTCCAAGAGAAGAGCTTGACCGTATCGATACCAAAGTTCTGGATCAGTATTACAGGGAAACCGTCCGTTAGTGAGGTGATTTTATGGATCCGAATACCTTTCCCACCAAAGGAAATCTCATACTTGCAAAAAATTCTCTGGCTCTTTCCAGACAGGGCTATGAGCTTATGGACAAAAAGCGTAATATCCTGATCCGTGAAATGATGGAGCTGATCGACCAGGCAAAGGATATCCAGGCCCAGATTGATGAGACTTTCCGCACCGCCTACGCTGCTTTGCAGAAAGCAAACATGGAGATCGGAATCGCTTTTGTAGATCAGATCTCCCATACCGTTCCTGTGGAAAATTCCATCCGGATCAAAACCAGGAGTGTCATGGGAACCGAGATCCCGCTTGTGGAATACGATAAAAAAGCCGGCAATACACCGACCTACGCCTACTACAGCACCAAGCTGTCTCTGGACGAGGCCAAGGCAGCCTTCGAGCGTGTAAAAGAGCTGTCCATTCAGCTCTCCATGATCGAAAACGCAGCCATCCGTCTTGCCACCAACATCAAAAAAACACAGAAGCGTGCCAACGCCCTGAAAAACATCACCATCCCCAGATACGAAACTCTCACCAGGGATATTACCAATGCCCTGGAAGAAAAAGAGCGTGAAGAGTTTACCCGTCTGAAGGTGATCAAACGTATGAAACAGGGAGGATAAGCAGATTTATCCACACTTATCCACACCTGAAAATGACTTTTCAACACGTTACAGTGCCCGTTTTATCCGGGCACTGTTCTTTTTTTGCTCACATTTCCATACATCTGATAGTGTTCCTTTTGAATAGATTAGTTTTACAAGAATTTATTTATTGTTTTCTGATTATTCATTTTTATTCTTTTGAATTATGTCTTTTTTGTAAAATATTCTATGATATTTAGAATTTAAAAATGTCAATAGTTTTAAAAATATTTTTAACGTTTTTTACAGATTTATCATTTTACACAAAACATACGTTTCATTTTATTTATGTAAATCAGGTCATCCACATTGTTATCCTTGTGGATAATGTGGATAATTTTGTGTATAACTTGATTATTAGCGGATTTGCGGATTTTTGTCATGTGGAAAACTTTTTGGAAAGTTTTTCACTTATCCACCATGATTCGACAGGTTTTGTGCATATTGCCAGAATGGTATTTTTCAGCCCGATTATGCCCGCAATTGCCCGCAGTCAGGCAGATATTCTTAAACCGTATGCCTATTGACATCCAGCTCATTTTTTGTTAAGGTGAAGGCACTAAAACAACGTGTGGATTTTTCAGTTCCGACTTTTTTCGCCACACAATCTGCCCCATTCAGAAGGGACAGGTTGTGTGGCTTTTATTGTGTAAAAAAGCACGCTCTGTTTCCCACACCTGATATCCATACGATTCTGATATAAAGGAGGATTTTTCATGAACGACACATTTATGAAGGAAAAACCTGTAGGTCCGCTGCTGGCATCCATGGCTCTGCCTATGGTCTTTTCCATGCTTGTAAACTCGCTGTACAACATTGTGGACAGTTTCTTTGTAGCGCAGATCAGTGAACAGGCCATGGCTGCCCTTTCCCTGGTCTATCCGGTTCAGAACATGATCAACGCCGTTGCCATCGGCTTTGGAATCGGAATCAACGCTAGAGTCTCCTACCACCTTGGTGCAGGAGACAAAAAAATGGCAGACACAGCCGCAACCCACGGTTTTCTCCTGTCTGTAATCCACGGTATTCTGATGACTGTAATCAGCATTGCCGTTATGCCCGCGTTTCTTCGGATGTACACGCAGGATGAAACCGTAATCCGGATGGGACTGGAATATTCCACCATCGTTTTCCTGTTTTCCACAGTAATTACCATCAGCCTTTTCTTTGAAAAACTTTTCCAGGCTGTGGGAAGAATGAAAGTGTCTATGATCGCCCTGCTGGTGGGATGTATCAGTAACATCATCCTGGACCCGTTCCTGATCTGGGGAATCGGATTTTTCCCGAAAATGGGAATCCAGGGTGCGGCTCTGGCCACAGGCATCGGTCAGGTGCTCACCATTGTGGTATATATGGCCTTTTATATTCTGAAGCCTATTCCGGTACGCGTAACGCCAAAAGCTCTGAAAGCAAGCAAAGAAACGGATCTCAGCCTGTATGCCATCGGTGTTCCCGCAATCCTGAACCTGGCACTGCCATCGTTCCTGATCTCCTTTCTAAATTCTGTACTGGCCGCCTATTCAGACAGTTACGTGGTAATTCTTGGCATTTATTATAAACTACAGACCTTCCTGTATCTTCCGGCCAATGGTATCATTCAGGGAATGCGTCCGCTGATCGGCTACAACTTCGGTGCCCGGGAAATGAAACGTGTGAAAAAAATTTTCCGGCTGACACTGGAATCCAGCTGTGTGATCATGCTTCTTGGAACCATCATCTGTCTCCTGGCCTCCACACAGCTTATGAACCTTTTCACCAACACCCCGGAAACCATAACAGCAGGTTCCAAAGCTCTCAGGATCATCAGCGCAGGTTTCCTTGTTTCCGCAGTCTCTGTTACCACCTCCGGTGCCATGGAAGGCCTGGGAAAAGGCACACAATCCCTCGTGATCTCCCTTTTCCGCTACGTCATCGTTATCATGCCAGTAGCCTGGCTTTTATCCCGCTTCCTGGGCCCCACAGGCGTATGGAACGCCTTCTGGATCACAGAGGTGTTTACTGCCATAGTATCCGTCACAGTTTACCGGAAAACCCTGAAAAAAGCATAGTATAATCCACAGAAAAAAGACTTCGGTTCCACCCGTCTCAACACAGGCAAAACCGAAGTTTTTTCTTATCTGTCACTTATTCTCTATTCCACAAACGTACCAACTGCAGCCGGAGCCCGGTAATTATAGTCGGAAACCTTGATACCCGTAGCTGCTGTACTGGCGTGAACGATCTTGCCATCACCAATATAAAGAGCCACATGGTCAATCCCACCATCACCATAAAAAACCAGATCACCAACTTCAATACTGGAAACATCCTTCTTCTCGGAAGCCGCACACTGAGCCGCCGCAACACGAGGCAATTCATACCCAAACTGTGCAAACACAGACATTACAAACCCTGAACAATCCGCCCCATTAGTCAGACTCGTCCCCCCATAAACATAAGGATTTCCCACAAACTGCAATGCAAAATCCACAATCTCCTGCCGCTTCGCCAACCGCTCTTCCTCAGCCTTACGCGCAGCCTCCTCAGCAGCCTTACGCTCCTCTTCCGCTTTACGCGCAGCCTCAGCAGCCGCCTCCGCCTCAAGCCTCTCCTGTGCAATCACCTCAGCCTCAGCCTTCGCCTCCTGATAATCCTGCACCTCAGAAACCGTCTTATCCGCCAGAGCACTAGCCAAAGCAGAAATAGAATCCGCTCCGTCCGAGAAATCATCCTCCATGGAAAGCTCCTCCACCACTCCATCCGTCACAGAACTGACATCCGAAGCACCCAGAACAGAACACGGAACCGCCCCCACAAGAACAGCACTCAGAACAACAGCAGCAAATTTCTTATAAAACATAAAAATAAAAACTCCTCTCAGAAAACCACGCAGCAACACATACACTCATTCAGTCAGACATACACAATCCATTTCGCCACGCTCATCACTCGTTCATTTGTTACAATTTTGTTAAATTTGTTACACAAGTGTGTATCCTACCATAAAAACTTACACCTGTCAAACCCTTTCACAAAACCTTCACACACTAAATCCGCCATCCAACGCAACGCCAACACCCCATCCCTACCGTCAGACACCAGGAAACTCAGCCTTTCCTCCCAGCCATCCAGCGAAGCGCTGATGGCTCATCCAACTCCCAGGAATCCACTCCCCCCTAGCACTCATCACCCTCTCACTTCCACCAAAAGCCCCACACAGCCACCACTACCTCCCGCCCGGAGCAAACCAGCACCCGTCTCCCTGGCGTCCGTCGTCCGTCAATCCGCACTTCGGTCTGCAACCCACCCCGTACAAAAAAGAGCATCCCCTGCTGCCCATACCCAGGCCACAAGGAACACTCTCCCAACTTCCGTCAATCAAATATAAAAATATAATCAGATATAGCTCATAAACCCTTTACCAACAACCTCACTACTCTTAGTAACCATCAAAAACGCATGAGGATCCACCTCATCAATAAACCTCTGCAGCAACACCGCCTGCCCCACATCAACAACTGTCAGAATAATCTTCTTATCCTTATGGGTATAAACGCCCTCCCCATGATAAACCGTAGCACTCCGGTTCAGCTTATTCATAATAAACTCACAAATCTCATCCGGCTTACTGGAAATAATCGTAAAATACTTATTCAGCTTCATCCTCTCAATCGACTTATCAATCAATAACGTCTTAGCCATAAGCCCCAGCACAGAACAAAGCCCCGTAGTAAGATCAAACACCATAAACGAAACAATAACAATCGCACAATCCACCAAAAACAGTGCACCCGAAATATTCATAGTCGAATACTTCTTAATAATCATCGCCACAATATCCGTACCGCCACCCGAAGCATTCTCAAAAAACAACAACGCCGCAGCCAGTGCCGGCAGAATAATCGCAAAACAAAGCTCCAGCATAATATTCCCGGTCAGAGCCTTCTCCATTGGAAAAACCTTCTCAAACACATTCAGAAGCAAAGAAGAAACAACCGTAACATAAGCCGTCTTCACTCCAAAATCCCGTCCAAGAATAATAAACCCAATCACCAGCAAAATAAGATTAATCACCAGGTTGATCTGAGCAGACGTCATCGGAATAAAATGCGAAAATACAACCGCCATACCCGAAACACCACCAAAGGAAAAATTATTCGGAAACTTAAACACATAAATTCCCACATCCATCAGAACAACAGCAAATGTGATAATGATATACTCCATCACACGCTTTGGTATCAGATTTTTCATTAAAAAATATCCTCCTGATCTCCTCAAATAATTTTCACCGGTAACTACCGGTCAAAACCAGCAATCCCCGCATCCTCTTCGTTTATCATACCTTATATCACCAAAAATGCAAATAAAAAAGACAGAGAAAAATACATTTCCCTGTCCCTTATATCAACGATCACGATCAACCACAGCTTACAGCCCGAAAAACCTCTCCAGAAATTCCGCCACACCATCATGATCGTTATCTCCGGTCACCTCATTAGCTGCATCCTTTACATACTGTTTGGAATTGCCCATAGCAACACCAATACCTGCACCCTCCAGCATTTCCAGATCATTCTCATTATCTCCGAAAGCGATCACATGCATCCGGTCAATACCAAGCTTTGTGCGAAGCATAGCAAGACCCACACCCTTGTCCACGCCTGCTGCATTAAATTCCGCATTGCCGCTGATGGAAGTAGTCACTGCCACATCATCCAGATCCTTCCATTTCTCACGAAGTGCCCTGCTGGTCTCCATATCATCAAAATAAATATTGATCTTCTCTGCCTGATCCAGAATATCTTTCTGATGATAAAAATCCTTAACATATACATGTCTGCTGAGAAAATAATCTACAAAAGTTTTTTCCAGCAGAGCTTTATCCGCTACAGATACCACATAATCCCTGGCATCTGCATCAGAATAGGCGATTCCGTTTGCATATGCCTCTGCGATCCAGCCCTTTACGCCACTGTTCTCCACGTCTTTCAGGATTTTGCTTACCATTCCTTTTGGCATGGTTTTCCGCCAGATCATCTCATTTTTATCGTAGTCCCAGACAACGCAGCCATTTTCCACAATTCCCCATTTCACTCCCTCAAGCACGGAAAATTCCTGGGGGATCAGTTCTCTGGTTCTTCCTGTTGCCGGTACTATATAATGTCCGTCATCGATCAGCTTCTGCAAAACATTTCTTGTTCTCTCGGAAATCTTATTGACACTGTTCAGAAGCGTTCCGTCCATATCCACTGCAATGATGTATTTCTCCATAAATCCTCCCGTACAGGAATTACCGGATCCTCATCATAAACGCCTCGTATGGTCTTAAATCCTCTTTGATTCCTGTTCTGTCTTTATAGTTTACGATTTTGATATCCGCTTTATCGGACACATATCCTGCAAGGCTTTCTGTACTTACTGTATCCTCAGAAAGGTTTGCAACCACGATCCACTGCTCTTTGTCGGAAGTTCTCAGGTATGCAAAGATCTTCTCGTCTTCCGGAAGAAGAAGCTGATAATTGCCTTCTGTGAGAAGCTCCTCCTCATGACGCAGCCGGATCAGATCTTTATAATAATAAAACACGGAGTCATTTTTTTCCAGAGCTTTTTTTACATTGATCTCCTGATAACGGTCGGAAATACGGAACCATGGCCTGCCGGTTGTAAAGCCTGCGTTCTCACTGTCATCCCACTGCATCGGAACTCTAGCATTGTCACGGCTCTTGTTCCATACAGCCTTGCGGAAATCATCTTCAGAGATGGTTTTGTTCTTAATAACAAGATCCTGGTACGCATTACGTACCTCGATATCCTCGTACTCATCCAGCGGGAACTGTACATTTGTCATACCGATTTCCTCGCCCTGATATACATAAGGAGTTCCCTGCATGCCGTGGAGAACAGTAGCATAAGCTTTTGCACATTCCTCACGGTAAGTGGTGTCATTTCCCCATCTGGAGATCACACGTGGCTGGTCATGGTTTTCGAAGTACAGAGCATTCCAGCCTTTACCATAAAGCTTGTTCTGCCAATCGGTCATAACACGTTTCAGCTCGCGGAGATCAAAAGGTTTCAACGCCCACTTGCGGTTTACAGAACCGAGAATGCGGTCAATGTTCATATGCTCGAATGTGAAGATCATGTTCAGCTCTTCCCTCGTCGGATCTGTGAAAAGTCTTGCAACTTCCGGTGTGGAACCTGGTGCCTCGCCAACCGTCATACAGTCATATTTGGAAAGTACTTCCTGGTTCATCTCATGGATAAACTCGTGAAGTCTCGGTCCGTTGCTGTGATATTTTCCTGTGTAATACTTACGGTCATCAGTCTTCGGATAATCCGGGAAGGACTGGTCTTTGGATATGGATGCGATCACGTCCATTCGCCATCCGTCAGCTCCTTTATCCATCCAGAATTTCATCAGATCATAGATTTCCTTACGGACAGTTTCATTTTCCCAGTTGAGATCCGGCTGTTTTTTGCTGTAGAAATGAAGGTAATACTGGCCACGCTCTTCGTCATATTCCCAGGCACTTCCGCAGAAACTGGAACCCCAGTTGTTTGGCTCACTGCCATCTGCTTTCGGGTCTTTCCAGATGTAATAATCACTGTATTTGTTGTCTTTTGATTTCCGGCTTTCCACGAACCATGCATGCTCATCGGAAGTGTGGTTGACAACAAGGTCCAGAACGATCTTGATGCCATGTTCGTGAGCTTTTTTGATCAGCTCATCCATGTCCTCGTTGCTTCCGAAACCTGCATAAATTTTCCGGTAATCACTGATATCGTAACCGTTGTCGTCCTGTGGGGAGTCAAAAACAGGGCTGAGCCAAATCACGTCGATTCCAAGGTTCTGAAGGTAGGGAAGTTTTTCAATAATACCCTGAAGATCACCGAAGCCGTCTCCGTTGGAGTCTTTAAAGCTTCTTGGATAAATCTGATATACAACGGAATTTTTCCACCAATTTTTCATTTTTCTGTGTCTCCTTCGTTCGCAATGTCTTATTTGGGCTTTTTTATAGGCGGACCGGTTGGGCCCGCCTTTTTTCATAGTTCTGATCTTTATTCCTTATCCTTAAGGCTTATGCAATTCCGAGAAGAGAGAGAAGGATACTCAGGATGATAACACCAATGATCAGAACCGTGATGCTGATATTTTTCTTTTTCAGCAGATAGTAACACAGAAGAGTCAGTCCAAGAGGAACGATCCCGATAAAGATCTGATCCAACATGTTCTGAAGATTCAGAACCGATTCACCCTTCATGGTGAGTTCATAAGTGGAGTTAAAGGTTACCATGCTGGCAGTCATACCGCCGACCATGATCAGACCTACAATGCTGGCAGCCTTTGTCAGGATGTTCATAAGACCGCTTGCATAAACCTTCTGGATGTATTCGGAACCAAGTTTGTATCCCAGGAATGTTCCGTAATATTTCACAAGAATAGACGGAATGTTGAAAAGAAGCAGGAACACGATCGGTGCCAGAACGTTTCCGGATGCACCAAGTCCTACTGCGATTCCGGCTGCGATTACACGGAGAACGCCCCAGAAAATGGAATCACCAATACCTGCCAGAGGTCCCATCAGGGAAGATTTCACCGCGTTGATGGAACTTGCGTCAAAATCTTTCTGCTCGCTGTTTTTCTTCTCCATGGATGCCACAAGACCCATGATGAATGTAGATAAGGTGATGGTTGTATTGAAGTAGGACATACTTCTTGTGAGGGCAGCTTTTTTGCCTTCCTCATCGTTTTTGTAAAATTTGTTGATAAACGGCATCAGGGAATAGCAGAAACCGGAAGCTCCCTGTTTTGCCGGGCTTACTGCCGCATACAGAGTAAAGGAACGCCAGAACGCTTTTCTCAGCATTTTTCTTTCATCTGCAGGAATGGATTTCGTTAAATTACTCATGAGAAAAATTCCTCCTCTTCTTCGTCAAGATATTCGTCAGAACCACCGGCCGGTGAAACTGCTACTCTCTGTGCTGCAAGCTGGTTCAGCTTGTAATCGTTCATACCAATGGAAATGGCAATGATCACACCGATCACGGCAAGGGCGATCAGCGGAAGGTTTAAGTATGCTGCAAGGACAAATCCCAGGAAGTAGAACATGCAGATCTTGTTGTCCCAGAGCATTTTCATCAGCATCGCCATACCTACTGCCGGAAGAAGTCCGCCGCAGACGGTCAGGCCATTCATAACAACATCCGGGATCGCATCCAAAAGTGCGCTGACTGCGTCAGATCCAAACAGGATTCCGAAGAATGCGAACAGGGAATACAGGAACCAGTTTACAGCCCAGAGTCCGTAATGAAGGGCGACGATCTGTTTCTCCTTGCCCTCTGCTGCCAGACGGTCGAAGGTTTTTGCAAACATACCTACAATAAAGATGTAGAGAACGGTCTTGATCTGAAGACCAAGGATACCAATTGGAAGTGCCAGTGTAAGAGCTACCTCAGAACCTTTGCCAAGCATGATGGCAAAAGCAGTTCCTACGGCTGTGGCGATTCCGGGTTCTGCCGCGGAAGCACCGCCGATATTTACAACTCCCATGAATACGGCTTCCAGTGAAGCTCCGATGATCACTCCTGTGTGAAGATCTCCAAGGAACAGACCTACCAGCGGTCCGATGACGATCGGACGGTTCAGCATGGTAAATCCGATCAGCTCTGCACCGCCGACACAGATGAATACGGCAAGTGCTACAAGAAATGCGTTTAACATTTTTTCTTTCCTCCCTTTTTTGTTACGTTTTACTTATTCCGTGGATATTCACATTCCACGATCTGCATTCCGATAACTATTACGTTTATTCTTTTTTATATGCATCAGTTTAATTTATCAAGCACATCCTTCACAAGTTTCTGCTCATCATTCGGTACCTGCTGCATACAGGTCTTCGGGTCAAGGGCAACCAGGTCTTTCAGCGCCTGCTGCTCTGTTTTTGTCAGCATGATGGTCGGTGTCAGGACAAGTTTCTCGGAAACATCGATTCCATCGAAACGTCCGGTATTTCCTACATTGAGGAATCCGATCTCGCCAACGCTCTGTCTTACTTTCAGTGCATCTTTTACGGTTCTTGTGAGAACCAGGATACGCATCTTGGATGCTTTCGGGTTATTTAAGATACGGATGACTTCGTCCACCGGTTTGATCAGGGATTTAATTCCGCCAGGTACTGCCATTTTCAGCGCCATTTTCTGGGTATTGTCGTTGGCTGCCTCATCATTGGCTACCACGATTCCCTGTACTGCCAGCTGCTTGGTCCAGGTCATGGCAACCTGTCCGTGGATCAGACGGTCATCTACACGAAGTGCGGTGATCTTTGCTGTGGAATTGTCGTAGGACTGTGGGACTGGTTCTTTTTTCGGTGCGGATTTCTCTGCAGCTGGTGCAACATTTTCTTTTGCCGAAGATTTTTTCTCCCCACCCAGATCCACCACCTGAAGTTCTTCCCTTGCGTCATCGATGAACTCCTGAATCTCCTCTTCTGTTACATCGTCATCTGCCATCATTACCTGCATCAGGACCGGAAGATTGGTTCCTGTGATCAGTGTGACATTTTCTTTCTGGCTGTATCCCAGAAGTTTCTGGTTTACACTTCCTCCCATCAGGTCTGTGAAAACGAAAATCCTGTCGTTTTCATGCTGTGCGAAATATTCTTCAAACTTTTTCTCCACATTGTCTTCCGGTGTTACATAAGCGTCGATGGTTGTGATCTCGGCCATTTTTCCAACGATCAGCTCTGCTGTGTAACGGATACCGGAGGCCATTTTTCCATGTGTGGCGATCAGAATCTGTTTCATCTGGTATTCACTCCTTCTGTACTCTTTCCCTTTAGTTATGTACCTAACCTTTATGTTCACACTATAACATCAAAGATAGGTTGTGTAAATAGGTTATGTACATAACCTATTATTGTGACAAGTTCGAAATTATGGTTTTGTGCAGGTTTCACATAGATAATTTTACCAAAAAAAGCCGAAAATACTCTGGCTGTCAGATACTGACAGTTCCCGTATATTTCGGCTTTTGACATCTTTATATTTCAGATTCTCTGTACTTTTACTGTGTAATTCCTTACTTTTCCTCTTCCTGCGGCTGTAACGACTTCCGCGGTATCAGTGTAACCGGAAGCTCGATCTCATTCTCCCGCTCTTTCTCCACACCGTTGATCCGCTCCATCAGGATCTCCACCGCAAGGGAAGCTTTCTGCTCCACATTCTGGCTGATCGTGGTCAGCCTTGGCACGGAAAATTCCGCATAGCTGATATTATCGTATCCTGCGATTCCAATCTCCTCCGGGATTTTCACTCCACGGCTGCTGAAAAAGCTGATCGCCTCCAGCGCATAAAGATCTGACAGGAAAAACAGGGCAGTCTTCGGTTTTTTCCGCTGAATCAGCCACGCATAGCTTTCTTTTCGTTTGGCGTAGTTCATTCCAAGAGCGGTAAACTGCACCTTCTGCTTTTTCCCTGCAAATTCTTTCGCTGCACGCTGGGCACCCATGTAACGGAAATGATCCACACCATTGTCACGGCCTGCACAGACCTGGATATGCTCATAACCGCATTCCAGGAGATATTTTGTCATAAGGTAACCGCCGCTCTCGTCGTCCAGTCCAATATTCAGGACATGGTTTTCCTGACCTGCGTCAAGCTCGCCGTAGGCATCAATGGAAACGATAGGCTTGTTGATCAGCTGATAAATTTTTTCGCAGTTGCTTTTGCTGAATGAGATGGCAATGACGCCGTCCACATCCCAGCCCATAACCATCTGAAAGATCTTGTCCGTATCCTTTGCAGAATAGAGCATCAGATAATAGCCAAGTTCCTGCACGTATTTTTCAATAAAACCAATGATCTTTCCGTAAAAAGGATCTCCGATAACAGAATCCTTGAAGTCTTTATGATAATTGATCACAACTGCGATCAGCTGAGATTTCTCCTTATTGAGAACTCTCAGTCCCATTTTCTGGACATATCCCATTTCCCGGATAAGATTCTCGATCTTCTCAATGTTTGCAGGAGATACTTTTTTTGTTTTTCCATGTATGACGTTGGAAACAGTTGTTGTGCTTACACCTGCTCTCTGCGCGATTTCCTTAATGGTTGCCATTGTCTGTCCTCCAGAGATATTTCTGTGCGGAAGCCACTGCATTGGCTCCGTCTGAAACAGCAGTTACTACCTGGCGAAGTGCCTTGGTACGAATATCCCCCGCTGCAAAAACCCCAGGTGCGCTGGTAACACCATCTTCTCCTGCACAAATATATCCGTTTTCATCCAGCTTAAGCTGGTCTTTTACAAGTGCCGTGCTGGGAACAATGCCTACTGCGATAAAAACGCCGTCTGCTTTCAGTTCCCGTTCTTCCTCTGTTTTCACATTGCGGATCTTAAGACCTGTCACTTCTTCCTGGCCCAAAATCTCAAGTGGAACACTGTCCCACACCATTTCTATATTTTCGCAGGCAAAAACCTTCTCCTGAATGGCCTTATCCGCCCGAAGCGCATCACGGCGGTGGACAAGATATACTTTTTCGCAGAGGCCGGAAAGAAAAACCGCGTCCTCTGCTGCCACGTTTCCGCCGCCCACTACCACTGCAGTCCTGTCCTTATAAAAAGCTCCGTCACAGGTAGCACAATAGGAAACTCCAAGGCCGCCAAGGTCATCTTCTCCCGGAATATCCAGTTTCCTGTGCTCAGCTCCAAATGCAAGGATCAGCGTTTTTGCCTGGTATTCGTGTTTTTTTGTGCGGATCGTCTTGATCTCCCCGGAAATATTTTCCAGGGAAAGGATCTTCTCGCGCTGCGGTTCCAGCCCCAGCTTCCGGGCATGCTCCCCGAACGCTTCCCCCAGATCCATACCTGAGATTCCCGGCATTCCCGGATAATTATCCACCTCATAGGTAGCTGTGATCTGGCCGCCCGGTGCGAAATTTTTGTCGATCCATATAGTATTTAATCTGGCCCTGGACGCATAGATCGCTGCCGTGATCCCTGCCGGACCTCCGCCTAAAATTGCAAGATCATAGATATCGCTCATGTTATTTCTCCATAATTTATCGGCTTTTTTTCTGTATTTCCGTTCACATAATATCATAGATTCCGTAATTTTCCAATATGATAGAACAAAGCATCCTTCTGAAAGGATCTCCTATGCCTTTTAAGATCCGGGGAAAAAAATCTCCTCTTTTTATCACTTTGCTGCTTGTCCTGACGCTGTTTGCAGGCCTCACTGCCGGCTATTTTTCCGCCCATGGGATCACGGAAAATGGAAAATTTGAAGCCTTTTCCAGAAAAGTTTTTCAAAATGAAGTCTCCGGCAGCACACTTACTCTTCACTATACCCTGGCACATCCGGAAAAGCAGGGCATCCCACGAAAAAAAGCCTCTCTTGGCACCGTCCCGACCGACATGAAAAATACATATCAGATCTGCAGCCAGTACGAAGAAAAGCTGAAATCCTTTCGCTACAGCCGCCTTTCCACGGAAAACCAGCTGACTCTGGATTCCATGCTCCTCTATTATCATACGGAAAAATCTCTGGGCGACAATTATCTTCTCCAGGAACCACTTGGGCCAAGTCTTGGTATTCAGGCCCAGCTTCCGGTACTTCTGGCGGAATACGCTTTTTATGAAGCTCAGGATATCACCGATTATCTCAACCTTCTCACCACCATCCGGCCTTACTTTCAGAGTATCCTGAAATTTGAGAAAAAGAAATCCGAAGCTGGTTTCTTTATGAGCGACACTACTCTGGACCGGGTTCTGGCACAATGCAGCGCTTTTATCCAGAATCCGGACAACAATTATATGCTGGATATTTTTCAGAAAAAGCTCTCGGATTATGGAAAACTTTCCGTTTCAGAACAGAACGCTCTGATCCTGACCCACAAAAGTCTCATGAAAACAGAAGTCATTCCTGCCTATCAGGAACTTATGACCGGGCTGGAAGCTTTGCGTGGCACAGGGAAAAACAATCGTGGCCTGACTTATTTTAAGGGAGGAAAAGCCTACTATCTCTATCTTCTCCAGAGCCAGACCGGTTCTTACGTTCCTGTAAAACAAATGGAAAAACGTCTCTCCAGACAGCTTTCCAGCGAAATCGGCATCGCAGGAACCATGCTCCGCAAAAAACCGGAACTTCTGACTATACTCAACCAGGGAATCACTTTCAAAAAAATGAAACCCGCCCAGATGCTGAACGCCCTTCAGCAGAAGATCCAGGCAGATTTTCCAGCCCTTGCAGATGTCACTTTTGAACTCCGCACAGTTCACGATTCCATGAAAGATTACTTAAGTCCTGCCTTTTATCTCACACCACCCATGGATACCGGAACCCCTAACGTGATCTACATAAATCCGGCTGCCAGTTACCAGGAACTGGAGCTTTTTACCACACTGGCACACGAAGGATTTCCAGGACACCTTTACCAGACTGTCACCTTCCAACGCCAGAATCCCTCCGGAATCCGGAATCTCCTCTGCACCTCCGGTTTTGCGGAAGGATGGGCCACCTATGTTGAGCCCTTTGCCTACCAGTACGCGGCCGATTATATTCAGGATCCTTCTGCCACAGAACTTGCCAGGATCTCCTGGCTGAACCGCAGCATCAACTTATGTATGTACTCCCTTCTGGACATTGAGATACACTACAACGGCTGGACCCAGGCCGAAGCCGCCAGCTTTCTGAAAGCCTTTGGCATCAAAGACAGCACCGTTGTCTCCGAGATCTACCAGTATATCCTGGAAACCCCAGGGAATTATCTGAAATACTACTGGGGCTACTTAAGTCTTCTGGACCTACGCACCTCCGAACAGAACCGCCTCGGCCAGGATTTTGACCTCAAAAAATTCCACAGCCAGGTGCTGAAAATCGGTGGTGTACAGTACCCAGTGCTGGAGAAGTATATTGACGCGGAATTTTAACCAAATCAAGTAAGTCCCCTGCTTCAATTGCGAATATCCGCTTGACCTCTTTACTCCAGCCCCGCAAAAAACAGCTCATAAAAATCATCTTCACCCTCAAGCATCGGAGAATTCTCCCCGCCACCATTGGTGCTCCGCTTCATAGCCGCATAAAACTCTTCCCCCGCCGCGATCAGATCCATCTCATAAACCGGAACCCCAAGCTCCCGGCACTTTTTACAGAAGGCAGCCAGCGGCTCCTTCTCCTTACGGGTAGCCAGCAAAACCTCCCGAAGCGCCGGGTCCCTGCGGGCCTTTTCCTTCAGATTATCAAGCATCTCCACAACTTCCATCCAACTCACTCTCCCTTCACACAATCTCTAAACAGAACATCCAGTTCCGGAAGTTCCCTCTTCAGAGAAACCAGCTTCCCATCCCTGGTAAAACAATGCTTCGAAGAAGCCACCGTACAGACCTCTCCCCTGGTCACATTAAAAAACTCATAATCCAGTTCCAGAACCGAACCACTATACTTCCTCACCGAAACCGAAATCTCCACCATATCATCAAAAAGCACCGGCTTCTTATAAGAAACCGAAACCCCCGCAACCGGAGAAACGATCCCCCGATTCTCCACCTCGCCATAACCAAAACCCATCTCTTTCATAAAATCGATCCGGGCCTCTTCCATCCATTTCACATAATTGGAATGATGGATAATCCCCATCTGATCCGTCTCATGATACTGCGCCTTACGCCTGTAAACACCCACAAAAACACTCCCTTCCATTTTTCCTACAGTATACACCACTCCCCCACACCAGGCAACAACACCTCACCCTTCCCACTTCATTTCAAACCGACAGCGAAGCGCCTCGGCTCATCCCCTACCGTTAAACCACAAGGAAACTCAGCCTTTCCTCCACGCCGTCCAGCGCAGCGCTGACGGCTCATCCAACTCCCGAGAAACCACTCAACCTCACATTCTAAACCGAACTCCCACCCCGCCACTCTACCCTCACACTCTGAACCTCACTGCCCGGGCAGCCATCAGCACTTCCCGGCTTGAAACACCAGCTGGCAAGGCGTGTGCTGTCTGGCGACGACTCTGCAGGAGGGGTGCTGATTCTTAGTCGGTGGAAATCTGCGTTGCTTCAAAAATTCTCGCTGTTTGAGCGAAGCGAGTTCGGGAATTTTTGAAGCGGTTTTAGCAGATTTTCAGCGGCTTAGAAGCCAGCCCCCGACGAAGCCCCGGCGCCGGACAGCACACGCCTTGCCAGCGTCCGTCCAACAAAACCACAAACCAGACAGCAACCCCAACACGGGCGTACGTTCCCTCCCACCACCCTCTTCCCACGAAAAAAAAAATCTGCTATAATACAACCACGCAATAATAAAACGAACATTCACAAAACAACTACATTCAAAAAAATCAAAGAAAGACAAGGTAAACCATAAATGAAATTCTCACCCAACATCAAAATCCCCGACTCCCTCAAACGAGTCCTCAAAAGAGAATCCACCCCTACCCCGCTGCAAGAGCCCAGGCGTCCCATCAAACGCAACCCCAAGGACAACATCCCGTTAAACTTCCGCGAACGCAGCAACGCCCGCATAAGCCTTCTGGCATCCATCGTTGTCCTTGCCATCCTGGTACTTTTCTTCAATCAGCTGGACTACCGCCTTATCCGCAAACCAGCCATTGATGCCCAGAAAAAAGCAGCTGCAATAAAAGAAAAACAAGAAGCAGCTGCCACTACCGGAGAAATCACCACAGCCTCCGTTATCGCAGTCGGCGACAACCTCTACCACCAGAGCCTCATAGACGCAGGCGCATCCTCGGACGGCAACTGGAACTACGACAAAATCTACACCCACATCCAGGACGCCATCAAAGACGCAGACATCAAAATGATCGACCAGGAAACCGTCTTCACAACCGACCACGACAGCGTAAGCTCCTACCCCTCCTTCGCAACCCCGACCGAAGTAGGCGACGCCATCGTAAAGGCCGGATTCAACGTAGTAGAATCCGCCAACAACCACATTGATGACTTCGGCGAAGGCTTCCTCACCGACACACTGAACTTCTGGAAAACCAATTATCCAGATGTCACACTTCTCGGAATCCATGACTCCCAGGAAGATGCTGACACCGTAAAAATCCGCGAAGTAAACGGTATCAAAATCGCATTTCTGGATTACACCTACGGCACAAACGTAGGCGGAATCGAAGGAAAAGACTACATGATCGACATGATCCGCAAGGACAAGATCACAACCATGATCCAGAAAGCCAAACAGCAGGCCGACTGCATCATCTTCGTAGCACACTGGGGCACCGAAGACGAAACCATGCCAAACGAATACGAAAAACAATGGGCAGCCTATCTCATGGAACAGGGTGTAAATGTCATCATCGGCGGTCACCCACATGTACTTCAGCCATACGGCCGCCTTACCGATGATAATGGCAATGAAGCTGTCGTTTTCTACTCTCTGGGAAATTTCGTATCCACCCAGCAGAAACTGGAAGAGCTCCTTGGCGGAATGGCAAAATTCACTATCCAGAAAACGGTAAAAGATGGCAAAACTTCCATCGAGATCCTGACACCAACTGTAGAACCTCTGGTTATGCATTACAACAGCGATGCCGGAGAATTTGGGCCATACATGCTTTCTGACTACACGGAGGAACTGGCATCTCAAAATGGTGTCCAGAAATACATTGGTTCCGGTGTATTCACTCTCGACAACCTGAAAAAGAAATTCAATGAAATCATGTCCATGAATGTTACCCCATCCACAGGAACCAATCTTCTGGATGTAACCATTGATACTGATCTGAATATGATTGATGCATCCGGAAATATCGTAGAAGACACCGATTCTATCACAGCAGAAAAATATTATGCGGACAAAGGAATTGACATTAATTCCGAAAATTTCAACTCTGCAGACAATAATTCTGGCAGCACAGACAGCTCCTCGGATGACACCTCCGATGATGGCTCGGATTCTTATGATGACAGCAGCTATGACGATGGTTCCTACGATGATACTTCTTACGACGATTCTTCTTATGATGACTCCTACTATGACAGCGAAGAGTAAGTTGTATTAATTCCAGATAAAAACACCGGAGATCGGAATGTCTTATCTTCCAATGACATTCCGATCCCCGGTATTTTTTATTTTCTGTTTTTTGTCAGAACTTCACCACCTGTTTCAGTCCCTGAATCACCAGCATACTTAATCCTGACAATCCATAAACGGTCAGAAGCTCTCCCATTTTAAGTGTCTGCACTACAAAAAAAATCATGAAGCACCGGAACCGTAAGTACCACTGTAAGAAGTATAAATCCAGCCAGGAACGCTCCCTGCATAAAATGGTTATTAAAAAATTCTCCGGTAAAAATCACCGGTTTTTTCGCCTTACAATTATATCCGTGAAGCAATCTTGACAGGCACAGCACCGCAAACGCCATAGTACCTGCCAGCACTTTATTTCCATCCCGATATCCAATCAAAAATGCAGCCAGCACCACAGCACCGATCACACCACCTTCCACTCCAATGCGGGTCAGGAAATCTTTTGTAAGAATGGATTCCTTTACGGGTCTGGGCTTTTCTCCCATCACATCATGATGGTAAGGTTCCAGCCCCAGCGCAATGGCCGGAAGGCTATCCGTAAGCAGATTGATAAACAGCAGATGCACCGGCGCAAAAGGAACCGGTAAGCTCATCAGAGAAGCCACAATCACTACCAGAATTGCCGCAAAATTTCCGGAAAGAAGAAACTGTATAGCTTTTTTGATATTTTCATAAATATTTCGTCCACTCTCCACTGCCTTGATGATCGTGGCAAAATTATCATCCGTCAGAACCATAGATGCCGCATCTTTTGCAACCTCTGTCCCCGAGATTGATCATTGCCGTTTCTGTGGGATCTCCGATCTCCTGCCCTTCCACATTGGTGGAATCGTTGCACAGGATACTGAACCTGAGCATCTGTCCCTGAAGGGGATCTTCCGGATCGATCTCATCTGCAGGGATATCACGTCCGTCCACATAGTAGTGTTCAATAGTCATACGGTTCTGCGTCAGTGTTCCCGTTTTGTCCGAACAGATCACCGATACGCTTCCAAGCCCTTCCACAGACTGGAGCTTCCGGATGATCGCACCTTCCTTTGCCATTTTTCTGGTACCAAAAGCCAGCACGATAGTCACAATGGAACTTAAAGCCTCCGGGATCGCCGCTACAGCCAGCGCCACTGCAAACAGGAATGCATCTGCCACATTTCCGCCTTTCAGTACCTGCAGGACAAAAAGTGCTCCACACAGCAGAAGGATCATCATGGAAAGCTTTTTGCCAAACTGATCCAGATTAACCTGAAGCGGCGTTTTTTTCTCCGAAGTATTCTTCAAAAGGCTGGCGATCTTTCCAACTTCCGTGTTCATTCCAATGTCTGTTACAAGAAAAACACCTCTTCCATAAGTTACGTAACTTCCGGAAAATACCATGTTTTTCTGATCCCCCAGGGCCAGTTTCCCTTCCAGCGGGTCACTGATCTTATCCACCCCGAGGCTTTCTCCGGTAAGTGCGCTCTCATCTGTTTTCAGGCTGGCACTCTCCAGCACACGTCCATCTGCCGGAATATAATCCCCCGCCTCCAGATGAACGATATCTCCTACTGTGATCTCCCGTCCCGGGATCTGCACCACTTTGCCGTTCCTTACCACTTTTGCCTCCGGTGCAGCCAGCTGTTTCAGGCTTTCCAGGGAATTCTCTGCCTTAATGGTCTGCACAGTTCCCAGAATGGCATTCATGGTAATCACAACCAGAATTACCGCCGCACTCTCTGTTTCCCCCAGGAACAGGGAAACCACCGCCGAAACAATCAGGATCAGCACCAGAAAATCTTTATACTGTTCCAGAAAAATCTGCAGACTACTTTTTTTCTTACCTTCCGCAAGTTCATTGAATCCGAATTTTTCCTGCCTTCTTTTTACTTCCTCATTCGTCAGAAAATCCTGTTCCCCATTCAGATCTCTGCGTACAGTTTCTACCGTTTCATTGTAATAAGCTTTCACAGATACCATTCCTCCTTTACAGATCCTCAGCAGAATCCCTGTTAATAGTATGGGCAGAATCGTAAAAAAAAGAGACTTTTATTGCACAAAAAACATGCAATAAAAGTCTCGCTGTTTCATCACGATACGGACAGGCATTCACCCATCGAGATTGACGACATCATGAACACTGACGTGCCAGCTACTCCCCTTTATATGGCTTACTATACTGTCCAAAAAGACATTTGTCAACCCGGAATATCAGTATGTAAATACGCCGACTCCATAAGCTTCCAGCGGATATGCAAAAGAAAATTCCCGGTTGTCGCAGTTCTTCTTCTCTGCCTTGAATGCCTTGCCTTTCGGAAGAAGTCCCTGCTCATTCATAATCAGTTTGTACTGTTTCTTCTTCGGTACACCTACACGGTAATCCGGACGTGCTACCGGCGTGAAGTTGCATACAACCAGAATGTTGTTACGTCTTGTGGGGGATTTTCTCACAAAACTAAAGATGCTTCTGTCGCCATCGTTGGCATTGATCCACTCAAATGCAGACGGATCATTGTCCGCACCATAAAGTGCCGGATATTTCCTGTAAATATGAAGAAGATCACTGACATACTGCTGCAGTTTCTGATGATTCTCCTCTCCAAGAAGATACCAGTCAAGCTCTCTGGCCTCACTCCACTCCCGGAGCTGTCCAAAATCCTGTCCCATAAACAGAAGTTTCTTACCAGGATGTCCGAACATGAAGGTATAGCCAGCCTTCAGGTTCTTGAATTTATCATCCAGTTCGCCTGGCATTTTTTCCAGCATGGAGCACTTCAGATGTACTACCTCATCGTGGGAAAGAACCAGAACATACTTCTCACTGTATGCATAAGTCATGGAAAATGTCATCTTATTATGATTAAATTTACGGAAATACGGATCCAGCTTCATATATTCCAGGAAATCGTTCATCCATCCCATATTCCATTTCAGGGAGAATCCCAGGCCGTCATCTTCTGCCTTGCCGGTTACCATCGGCCATGCGGTAGATTCCTCCGCAATCATGACAGTTCCATGATTTCTTCCGAGCACAACCGTATTCAGATGCTTGAAGAATTCAATGGCTTCCAGGTTCTTGTTTCCACCGTATTTATTGGCAACCCACTCACCGTCTTTTTTACCGTAATCCAGGTAGAGCATGGATGCAACCGCGTCTACACGGAGACCATCAACGTGGCATTCTTCTACCCAGTAAAGGGCATTGGCGATCAGAAAATTCTTTACTTCCGGACGTCCGTAATTGTAGATCTTGGTTCCCCAGTCCGGATGCTCGCCCTGTCTCGGATCTGCATGCTCGTATACTGCAGTTCCGTCAAAGTTGGCAAGTCCGTGTGCATCCTTCGGGAAGTGCGCCGGTACCCAGTCAAGGATAATACCAATCTTCTGGCGATGGAGATAATCAACCATATATTTGAAATCCTGTGGTGTTCCGTAACGGGAGGTCGGTGCATAATAGCCGGTAACCTGATAACCCCAGGAACCGTCAAAAGGATGCTCTGCGATGCCCATAAACTCAACATGTGTGTAACCCATTTTCTTGACATACCCGGCAAGCTTCGGGGCCAGCTCTCTGTAGGAATAGAAACCATCCTCGTCTTCCGCGGTCTGCGGATGTTTCATCCATGAACCCGGATGCACCTCATAAATAGACATGGCACTTGTATCCGGATCAAAGGCCTCACGGTTCTTCATCCAGGTATCATCTTTCCATTTATAGTTGGTGATATCTGTAATACGAGAAGCTGTTCCGGGACGCATTTCAGCGGCATTGGCATATGGATCTGCCTTGTAAAGCTCCTCACCATGTGCACCTGTAATGTAAAATTTATACAGCTGTCCGATCTTCGCTCCCGGTACAAATGTCTCATAAACGCCAATGGGTCCAACTTTTTTCATGGGATTCTTCTCCGCATCCCATTCGTTGAATTCACCTATAACAGAAACCGCCTGTGCATTAGGTGCCCACACTGCAAAATAAACTCCTTTTTTCCGGTTCTGCGTGTCCGGATGTGCTCCCAGCTTCCTGTAAATATCATAATTCGTGCCCTGACCGAACAGATACTGGTCAAGCTCCGTAAATTGTAATTTCTTTCCCATTTTCAGGTACCTCCCTTTATAGTTCTGCCACCGTCCATTCCCCAATTTTAAGTGGAGTTTTTTATTCTATAATTATACCAATCCCTATATTTTCAGTCAAGGAAAAACCCTCTTCGGCTAATATGTGTCTATTATCCGACAGTGTCAGATAAAGTCAAAAAAGAGACCTGAATGACGCACATTTTGTCACTCAGGTCTCTGGTGTTATTTAACCAAATATCTTCTTAATTATTCTTCACTTCCATCATCGTAGGAACCATCGTCATAGGAACCGTCATCATAGCTTCCATCATCGGAAGAACCATCGGAATAATCACTTCCGTCAGAGGAATCATCGGAACCGTCACTGACATCAGAACCATCGGAAGAGCCATCGCTGACATCTGTGCTGTCAGAAGATTCGCTTCCATCGGAAGAATCTGTGGAATCACTGGAATTTCCCGCATATCCTGCAACACGTCCAGCCTGAAGGGAGCTGTCCCAGAAGTCAGAATAGGAAGCACTCTGTAAAGTAACATCTTTAGCTGCTGCAAGTTCACTGACTGTCACCAGCTTATATCCCTCATTGACCAGTTCCGGAATCAACTTCTCAGTAGCACATTTTACAGATGGCTCATGGATATCATGCATCAGAATGATAGAACCATCACTCAGATCGCTGTTCATGATCTCATTGTAATCCGCATCCGCATCCATCAGTTTCCAGTCCAGGGAGTCTGTGGACCACATGAAAAACGGTTTGCCTACTGCTGCCATCTGTTCTTCTGTGATTGCTCCATACGGTGCACGGCACACGGTTGCAGCCTGTCCGCAGGCTTTCACCAGCTCGTCATCTGTTTTCTGGAATTCCTGTACAACAGAATCCAAATCCATATTCGGAAGAGTCTGTGACGGATGATCCCAGGTGTGGTTACCAATCTCACAGCCAAGCTGAACCATTCTCTGTACGGTGGACTCACGTCCCTCAACATTCTGTCCCAGCATAAAGAAAGTAACATGAATGTTATATTTCTCAACTGTGTCAAGAAGTGTTTCTGTATATTCTCCAGGTCCATCATCAAAAGTCAGGGCAATCATCGGACGCTTCTGAGTCGGGTCGTAGGAACCATCCTCATTGAAGTAATAATCCTTCACGCCTTTCTCAACCCATCCGGTCTGCATATATCCATTCTCATCAAAACTGTATGTAGTTCCGTCAATCTCCGCAAAACCATTGATATAATATGTACCGTCCGGATTCTGATACCACTTTCCTGTGGAATCTTCATGCCATCCTGGTGTCATAACCGAAAGCTTGTCCGCAGCCGCTGAACCCTTTACAGGCATCACCGTAGCATCTGTGCTGCTGTTATCCGAACTGCTGTCTCCAGATGAATCTGAAGATCCGGAATCGGACGACGCGGAAGCATCTTCTGTACTGTTATCCGTGGAAGTTCCTGCCGTATTCGCCTGCACATTTACAGTCTCTGCATCTTTACTGCTTCCACCGCCTGCATGATTGACAATCGGAAAAATTACCCCTCGAACAACAAAAATCAGCAGAAGAATTGCCGCCACCACACAGGTTATGCGTTTCATCATCCTCCGCCGTCTTAATTGCTGCTGCTTTCTACGCATTCTTTCGCGCAAAACTCTTTTGTCCATTTTATATATCCCCATTTATATTACTTATAACTTTTTAATGTCTAAACTTTATCATACCTCATTTGGTATTCAAATACAATGGAATTTCCGAAAGAATCTCTTAATTTTTGCCTCTGGTCTTTCTGTAAAAAAAGCGGTTCCCGGAAAGAATTCCAGGAACCGCATCGCATTTCTCTGTTTTACTCTGCTGAATCTGTTTCTCCCTCTTCAGGAACCATATCTGTGGCTTCTGCTGCTTCCAGTTCTTCATCAACCGTTCCCTCAGCGCTGCTTCCGTCTTCTGACGGATCGTCTCCGTTTACGCCTTCGGTATCACCGGCAGTAACTTTTTCTTCCACTGTAGCATTATCCAGTATAAAATCTTCTACCCTGAGAAGTCCGATGGATTCATCTACTGCAGCCTGTCCATATTTATCTACCAGCGCTGCCAGATCTTTGACATTATATGCCTTAATCAGTTCATCCTGAATGCTGAGAGATTTTTCATCCTCAAGTGTCATATTCTCTGCATCCATAATTCCCTGCACAATCAGGTTCTGTTTCACCTTATATTCTGCATACTGACTGCTCTGTTCCTCAAAATCATCCATGGAAATTCCCTGCGCTTTTACAAAATCCTCCAGAGTCATATCACCCTGTTTTGCGTAATTTTCGTACAGTGTCTTAAATTCTGTTTTTGCTGTATCCAGATCATCCTGAGGATATTCTTTTACTTCGGAAGCAGAAAGTACTGTATTCCATGCAGTCTCACGGAGTGTATTCTGTGCGCTTGTTTTTGCCTCATCCTCCAGTGTGGTGCGGATCTCTTTTCTGTATTCTTCTGCTGTTTTGCAGTCTGTATTCTTGGCTGCCCAGTCATCGGTAAGCTCCGGTGCACGTTTGAAGCTCTGCAGGGTAACTTTGAATACAACTTCCTGTCCTGCCAGCTCTTCAGATGAATACTCTTCCGGGAATGTAAGATCGAGATCTTTTGTCTGGCCTTTTTTCATTCCGATAATTCCATCTTCAAAACCGTCAATAAAAGTTCCGGAACCAATGGTCAGTTCATAATTGTTGGCTGTTCCTCCATCAAATGCCACACCATCTTTGGTTCCTACATAATTGATCGTAACCACGTCACCGTTCTGGACGCTTCCTTCGGTTACTTCCTCGGCCTTATTCTGTAATTCTTCCTTAATTCTTCCGTCAACCATATCATCGGTTACCGCTTCTACAGATTTATCAAGAGACAGCCCCTTATACTGTCCGATTGTCACATATTTGCTGACATCATCCACAGATACCAGTCTTGTATCTCCGGAAACTGTGCCTGTACTTTCTTTATCTGAATCTGATTCTGCGGAATCTGCTGCTTTGGAATCTTTTTCATCAGCTGTATCCTGTGATTCCGCTGTGGATTTTGTTTCTTCTTTCTGACCTGCAGATGTGCCACAGGCTGTCATTGCCATAGCTGCACACAGTGCAAGAATAACGAGATATGTCTTTTTCTTCATATCTTACTCCCTTCATCAAATAAAACGGATATTTATATTCCGATTCAAACTCTATATTCAACTGTGGATTATTATAGTCTTTTTTTATGTTTCCCTGTAAAATCTGAATTACTTTTTTACATTTCAGGAACCGGTGTCGGCCTGGAAGAATCCCATACTTCAGATACATCAAACAGATCACTGAGCATATCCGGATTGTAATACATACGATATCCGTCCAGATTTCTTCTTCCCTGTCGGAAATATTCACTTGTGATCTGTACAAAATACTGGCTGGAATCCACGTTACAGAAATAACGGTAGCCACGGCTCTTGTAATATTCATACTTGGCATTATCCGAAGTATATCCTTCCCAGTCACCAATATCTGCGCCAAAGGCAAAAATAATCATGTCCGTTTTTCCCAGAATCGGAGCCACATATTTTTCCCATTTCTTATTATCGGTTTTCAGTTCAGCCGCAGTGGAAGACGTTGCATTTCTGTGTCCCCAGGTATGGCTTGCAAATTCCCAGCCGTCTTTTTTCATGGCTTTTGCCACTTTCTTGGCCTGCTTTACCTCTTTGTCATAGTCAAAGTCCGGATTGGCTTTAAGAAAAGCCTTCTGGTTATCCTGAAGATTTTTCTTGGTTTTATAGGCACCGTCGGTACGGTATCCCAGAACTCCGTTGTAACCTGTCATCGCCAGAATTCCTTTTCTTCCATGATAGGAAAAATCCGGATGCTGTTTTATGAAGGAGTCCAGAATAGGCACCACATCGTAATCGCCGGTTACAACTGTTCCGTCTGCCTTTTTATATTCACACTTGATGTCTCCGTTGTCATCAATTACCAGCTTTGTGGCAAAACCGTCATCATCCATGTAATGGTAATAGCTGACATCATCTTCGGAAAGCACAAACGGAATCTTGCCTTCCGGAAGCATGATCTTTCCTCTGCTCATAGTTCCGTCATCATTAACAACCGCCATGTCATGAGGACTTACCAGTACGTATCCCTTCTCATACATACTCTGAATCATCTTTTTAAACTCGCTGACTGTTGTCATCATCTGATTGTATCCCGCTTCATCGGAATCTCCGTCAAAAGCTCTGGATGTGTCTACAATCAGTGAATGAAAGAACACATGGGTAATATTTTCCAGCGGATATTCCACACAGGCATCTCTTTTCTTTCTGTATTCCGATACTGCCTTCTGCATCTTATCACTGGTTGCAAACTTCCAGTTATTCTGAAGAACAGAAATCGCCCCTGTGTAGTCATACTGCTGTGCCAGTTTCTGCGCCTTCTTGAGAAGTGTTTTTTCGTCTGAGGAAGTACTTGTGGAACTGTCTTCGGATTCTTCCCGTTTCTGGGTTTCCTTCTCTGCTTTTTTTTCTTCTTTTGGTGTCTCGGTAGCTGCCGGCTGATCCTCCGGATCTGCTGCTACTTTGGCCACTTCTTCTGCTTCTTCAGACTGTGTATCCTCCTCTTCTGCCTCATCTGACTGTGTTTCTTCACTGTCCTGTGACTGGGCAATCATATTGTCCTTCTCAACGGTAACGGAAGAATTTCCGCCCACAAGAAGTGACGCTGCAAGTACTGTTGTCAGTACACCTGCAATTTTTTTCTTCATAAATAATAAGCCCCTTTCTTTTAAGTCCCCTCGTATCTTTTATCTGCGGATCATCCCATCGGCGGTACCGGTGTCGGTCTTGCAGAATCAAAAACTTCTTTTGCGTTAAAAAGATCTTCCAGAAGCTCCGGATTATAATACATACGATATCCATCCAGATTTCTTCTTCCCTGTCGGAAATAGCGGTCACGGATCTGTACAAAATATTGACTGGAATCTACATTACAGTAATAATTATAGCCCTGTCCCTTCAGATATTCGAATTTATCACCGGAATAATCTGCTGCATTTGTAAGATCTGTTCCAAAAGCAAAAATAATGATATCCGTTCCCCCAATCAGCGGATCCACATTTTTTTTGAATTTTTCGGTATCGGACTGCAGTTTCTCCAGGGAAATCTGTCCTACATTCTGATGTCCCCAGGTATGGCTCGCAAATTCCCAGCCTTCTGCCTTCATAGCATCAGCAACTTTTTTTGCGGCTGCCCGTTCTTCCTCCAGACTGAAATCCGGATGTTCGTCCAGCCACTGTACTTTATTTGCATCCAGATCTGCAGGACGTGTTTCATAACTTTCGTCTGTACGGTATCCCAGAATTCCATTGTACCCGGTAAGTGCCACGATTCCCTTGGCTCCCCGGTAGGAAAAATCCGGATGCTGCTCCACAAAACGGTCAATCAATGGTACCATATCGTAATCTCCTACTGATACGCTGCCATCATCTTCCACATATTCGTTGCGGATTTTCCCCTCTTCATCCACAATCAGTTTTGTGGCAAAACCATCTCCATCCATATAATGATAATAACATACATCATCCTGCGAAAGGACAAACGGTGTTTTCCCCGGTGGGAGAAGAATTTCTCCTTCTGTGATATTGCCGTTTTCATCCACCTTTGCCATGTCTTTAATGCTTACCATGACATAGCCCTTATCGTACATGGTCTGCGTAATCTTATTAAACTCATCAATGGTAGTCATAACCTGATTATAATCTGCTTCTTTATAATCTCCGTCAAAAGCTTTGGATGTATCTTTTATCAGAATATGATAAAAGACATGCGTCACTTCTTCAAGTGGCCATGCCGTACATGTTGCTTTTGTTTCTTCATATTTTTTTACTGCATTCTGCATCTTCTGGCTGGAACCGTAATCCGGATCGTTTTTCAGAAGATCTATTGCCTTATCATAATTATACTGCTGTGCCAGAAAATCTGCCTTTGCAAGAGTATCACCGGATACGGTTTCTTCTGATGCGGCAGCTTCTGTCAGAACGTTCTGCTTGGAACTTTCATCCTGCGAATTTTTCTGATTTTCTGTTTTGTTTGATTCTTTTGTAGCAGATGCGCTTTTTTTCTGCTGAGAGACTGCTGTATTTTTTTCTTTAAAAGCTGTCACACCGGCGGATATGCCTCCGGCGACAAGCAAAATTACTGCTCCTATAGCGATCAGACGATTTCTGCGTTCCCGCTGCAGGCGCTTCCTGCGGCGTTCCAGCATACATTTACGCCATTCTTCATACTCCGGAGTTCCCATTTCTGGTCTGGATCTCCGGGGCCTGTTCTCTTCCATACCAATTTCCTCCATCTCTGGTCTTCTTTCGTTTCTTACGTATAAACAAAGATCACCCTGTTTCTGCAATCCATCTGGTATATATTGTGGACCACAGCATAATCATTATACCTTGTAAACGCTGAAATTTCCACCATTCCTCCTGTCTTTTTCACTTTTCTTTTATCTTGCCTTTTTGGGAAAACAATGCTAAAATGTTTTGTACGTAATGTAACCGATTGCGAAACAAATATACATACAGGGGGATTCTCAAATGAGTACAGTTACCATTGTTCTTCTGGTCATCCTCGTTATTCTGATCGCAGCATTAGTCGCACTCTACTTCTTCGGAAAGAAGGCTCAGAAAAAACAGGACGAACAGCAGGCTCAGATCCAGGCCAACAAGCAGACAGTTTCCATGCTGATCATCGATAAAAAGCGGATGCCACTGAAAGATTCCGGACTTCCACAGATGGTCATTGACCAGACACCGAAGCTTATGCGTCGTTCCAAACTTCCGATCGTAAAAGCTAAAGTTGGTCCGAAGATCAGCATCCTCATTGCAGATGAGAAAGTCTTTGATCTGATCCCGGTTAAGAAAGAGATCAAAGCTGAAGTCAGCGGTCTTTACATCGTTGGCGTAAAAGGAATCCGTGGTTCTCTTGAAACACCACAGAAGAAGAAAAAAGGCTTCCTCGCAAGATTCCGTAAATAATCCGAATACAAAACAACCGCCGTGCTCTCAGGATTTTCCTGATGTACGGCGGTTATTTTTTATGATGCTGGTATTATAAGACAAAATCCTTACAGTCTCTTGGCTGCACCTGAATTGCCAGGTAGCAGTCTGCCACATGTTCCTCATTCATATCCAGCGCATAATCTGCTTTCATCTGAAGATTCTCTTCGCTTTCTTTAAGCTCCAGGCTTGTAGCTGCAATTCCCATCTGAAGTGTTCCATATGGAGTAGTATAATAGGTCATGTTTTTCTTTCCCTGTTCAAATACCATATGGACATTTACCAGGCCTTTTTTGCTTACTTCCAGGCCTTTTTCTGACATTTTTATGTAATTGATTGTGGGTTCGGCAGTTTCATCCAAAAGTTCCTCATATCTGAGATAATGGGAACCGTTGCGGAAATAATACTGTCCCGGCACAACGATCTCGATCGGCTCCTGGTCTCCCTGTGAGTCCATCATCTGAAGCCCTCTTACATGGATCAAAACTTCTTTTTGCATTTTTTTCTCCTAATATTTCTCAATATCGATCTTCTGTGTCTTTTCTACATTATATGGAAGAATGGAATTGGCAAAATCCTTGAATTTCTCGGCAAGGTCACTTACATAAAAGCGGTATGGAAATTCTTCCTGTGCAGCTTCATCACTGGCAAGATCCATCCCGGCCAGAAGCTTCTTCAGTTCCAGCGCCGTTTCATATGCCGGGTTTACAAGGCGGACCTCCTCACCCATAATCTTCCGGATCGTAGATCGCAGAAGCGGATAATGGGTACAGCCAAGGATCAGCGTATCGATCTCCTGATCCTGCAGCTCCTTTAAGTATCTTCTGGCTACTTCCTCTGTAACCGGATCGTGATACCATCCTTCTTCCACCAGCGGTACAAATAAGGGGCACGCCTTTCCGATGACTGTAATCTCCGGATCCAGTTCTTTCAGATAAGAAGCATGGATGCCGCTTCCTACGGTACCTACCGTACCGATGATACCAACACGCTTGTTTCTGGTTTCCTGGGCTGCCACTCTGGCACCGGCCTCGATCACTCCCAGAATAGGAATATCCAGCTCATCTTTCACCTCATCCAGAGCAAAAGCACTGGCTGTATTACAGGCTACAACAATGGCCTTCACCTTCTGTTCCTGCAGAAAATGAATGATCTGGCGGGAGTAACGGATAACCGTTTCTTTGGATTTGCTTCCATATGGAACCCGGGCTGTGTCTCCGAAATATACGATTTTTTCCGAGGGAAGATTCCGCATGATTTCCCGGGCTACGGTCAATCCTCCGATACCGGAATCAAACACACCAACCGGTGCGTTTCTGTCTATATTCATTGATCTTATTCTCCTGAAATAATTAATCGAGCGCTATAATTACTCGTTGGAATATTGTATCACCAATCCAGCGCTTTCGCAAGCCAGAAGGAGATCTTCACCGGCTTATTTTCCCCGTTATCCTCCACTTTTTCAAAGCAGAATTCCGGGTAGATGGTTCCCCACCATGCATAAACCTTCGGGTTTTCAAAATCCGTAATTCTTTTTTCCCAGGTGCCGCCGGCAATGATTATGGCTGCCAGAAGAAAAATCCCCCATGTTCTTTTTAATATATACTTTCCTGTTTTTATCGCATTCATAATCAAACCCTCCTGATATCTTTTTGATGGATATCAGGATTATTAACAACCGGACCTTTGTTTATTCACGGTTCCCGTAATCCACCTCCAGAAGATCCCCGTTTACCCATACAGACGGAATCCACGGCAGTGTTCCGTCCTGGTAAAACTGATGATACACCTCTCTTAAAGTCACTCCTTTTTTCTGCTGCCCGGTAGTACGGTTCTCCTGTATTCCCTGAAGATATTCACCCACAGAACTTTCCTCTGCTCCCTTCCAGCGAAAAACCTCTCCCAGCATTCCTGTCCGGAACATATACACATCCTCTCCCACATGTTCTTCCTGCTTCAGGTATTCAAGAAATATCTTTCTGTTTTCTTCTGTCATCATACTTTCATCCAGAATTACTACCTGAAGGTGTCCCAGATCCAGAAATTTTTCCTGGGACCGGTTATAAACTTTTTCAATCTCATGAAAGTTTTCACCTGCAAGAGTCAGTACAGAAACCGGATCTTCCTCCGGCTTCTCCTGTCCGGTGGTTACATTCATATCCGGCATGGCATACTTCAGCACAAAACCTTCTTCCGAAACACCCGCGCCCAGTGCCAGTGGATACATCCTTTTTTCCGGTTCCACTGCCGCACACCCGGTTCCTATAAAGCTTATGAAGAAAAACAGGCTCGCAGACACCATTTTTTTCTTCCACCGGCCTCTATTTTCCACACTGAGAAAAATCTGGATCACAAGAAGCAGCGGCACAAAAATATATGCCAGATACCAGCCATAATACGTTTCTATCCCGGTGCCATTTTTTTCATAAAGTGAAAGAATCCATCCTGCTGCCGGAATCCAGTACCGTCCACTTCCAAGCTTCGTTTTCTCCGCAATCTGATTCCCGTAATGGAAAAGACTTCCCAGAGAAAAAAGAAGCCCGAACACCAGAAATCCCATCCAGATCACATCAAATCTTGCCAGCACATTTCCCGGAAGATCTGCCCCGTCCAGAAGAGGCAGCACCGGATATGTTTCCGCCAGAAGCCTGTTTTTTCCAAATACAGCAGGAAGCAGAACCTGCATACCAAGGACAATTCCACACACGGTAAGAAAGGCCAGGATCACCGGCTTTCTGGCACTTCCCTGTTTTTCTACTTTTTCAAGCCCAAAAGGCAGAAGCCCCACTCCGGAAAAAACACAGAGAAATGCATACACATCCCGGATCATCCATTTCCCGGAAAACCTGCTACCGGTACCCTCCACGGTTTCCAGAAAATATTCCGCTTTTCCCTGTCCTGCACTCAAAATCATAAGAAGGAGAATCCCTGCCAGAAAAATCCCTCCGGAAATTTCCGCAATCCTTCCTCTTCTCTGCATTCCCCGGTGCGTTCCCAGACTGCATGCTGCCACAGCAAGCAGAGACAGCCATTTCCCGGAAATCCCGCTGATCAGACTCTGTGGAATTACTTTTGCAAGAAGATCCGCCAGAAAAGCCGTACTTAAGATTACATATAAAAGAAAGAACAGTCCAATAAACCGTACAGTAATATTTCCTGTCATTCTGGAAAGTTCTCCATAAGCAGGAGCAAGACGGATCAGCCAGATCACATAAAATGAAAGAAGCACCGCCGCCAGGATCGTCCCTGCCATAGCATTCACTCCCAGCATTTCTCCGTTTTTAAAAAGGCACAGAAGAAAAGGCGCCGGAAACACAAGTATGATCTGCCGGAAAAGCTGTCTGTGGGAAATCCTGTTGTTTTCTGCAAATCTCATAATCCTTTTCCTTTCTGCCTCCACGGCTTTGTCCGCAGTCTGCGCTTCTGGTCATCTCTTGCATACAACGGCCGGAATTTCCGTTTCCGGAATGGCTGGCGCAAAATTCTTCCTCCTGTTTCCGCCTGGCCGTTTTTTTCTACAAAGGGTACCAGATATGGGACACCAAAACTTAAAAGTCCTGCCAGATGTGCCGCTGTCAGATACAGTCCCAGCACAATTCCGAAGATGCCAAGATATCCTCCCAGAAAAAGAAATCCATACTTCAGAAGCCGGAACGCAGACGCAAATTCCTCATTGGGGATCGCCAGAGATCCAAGCGCCGTTAATGCCACAATAATTACCACCACGGGGCTTACCAGATTAGCCTCCACAGCTGCCTGTCCAATAATCAGGCCTCCAACAATCCCGATGGCATTTCCAAGAGCTCCGGGAATCCGCACGCCCGCCTCCCGGATCAGCTCAAAAGACAGCTCCAGGAACACCAGCTCCACCACGCTGGAAAACGGTACGCCTTCCCTTGCCTGTGCAAAAGAAAGAATCAGATTGGCCGGAAGAATCTGAGTGTGGAACCGTATCACAGCCAGATAAAGTCCCGGAAGCAACGTTGCCACAGCCATAGCCAGATACCGCAGCACACGCAGGAATGAAGTCATTTCAAAACGGTTGTACCAGTCCTCACTGCTTTCCATAAAACTGTTAAATGCACCTGGAATCACCAGTGCCACCGGTGAGTTGTCGCAGAGCAGAACGGCTTTTCCATTGAGAAGTTCCTGTGCCGCCCGGTCCGGACGTTCGGTTGTCTGAAACTGAGGGAACGGCGAATACCATGCTTCTTCGGTCAGCTGTTCCAGCATTCCGCTATCCAGAATTCCGTCCACAGTAAAAGATTCCAGCCGTTCTTTCACTGCGGTCAGAAGTTCTTCGTGCACCAGATCTTCCACGTACAGAAGCTGCACCACTGTATTGGAACGCACCCCGATGCTTTGCTGCTCTACTTTAAGACGGGTATCCCGGATCCGCTTCCGCACAAGGGCCGCATTGGTTTTTACGCTGTCGCAGAAGCCTTCTTTGGAACCCCGCAGCACTTTTTCCGTTTCCGCTTCTGATACATCCAGCCCCGGATAGCCTTTGCTGGATATCTTCATGGCCCTATCATAACCATCCATAAAGAAAACCGCATTTCCGGAAAGAACAGCCCCGAAGACTTCTTCCATGGAAAAAAGTTCTTCCACATCCGCAATTCCGAGACTGTTTCTCCTGATAAATTCCCGAATCTTTTCTTCCGGGATTTCCCAGAAATGATTGATCATCTTTCCAATGGCAGAATCGTCCAGCATCATGTTGGAAACTGCCACTTCAATATAAACCATCAGACAGTCCACTTTATGACCCTCTCCCAGGCGCATGGGCCGTATCAGAATATCATCGCAGTTTTCGCAGCGCTTCCGGATATAAGATTCATTTTCATGGAGAGATACTGAAATCTTTTTTTCTTCCACAGTTTCACCGTCCTTTTCCAATAAAAAAAGAGATGCCAGTGGCATCTCTCTTAATATCCCCGGATATCCGGTTCTTATTCTTTTTTCTCGGATTCTCTGGCTGCATTCTCCGCGCGGATGGTACGGATAATTGCCATTCTCTGATTCTCCAGATGGTGAAAAGAAATATCCTGTGCTTTCTGCACATCACCCTCCCGAATCGCTTTTACCAGTTCTTCGTGTTCGCTGACAAGAAGATTTCTGGTCTGCTCTTCCTTCAGATATTCCACGCGGTAACGGTACATCTGTTCCCGGAGATTATTCAGTACCTGGTTCAGGCGCTTGTTATCGGAGGCCTGGTAAATGATCTCATGGAACGCCACATCCGCTTCCGCAAGACGAACAAGATTTCCCTCTGCTTTTGTTTTTTCGAATTCTTTGGCTGCCACCCAGAGCCGTCCAAGCTCCTCCTCTGTAATCAGCTTGCATGCCTTTTCTATAGCTACGTTCTCAAGTGCAATACGCACCTCAAGAACATCATTCAGATCTTTTTCAGTAATGCTTGCAACCTGGGCTCCCCGGCGCGGAATCATTACCACAAGACCTTCCTGCTCCAGCTTACGCATTGCCTCACGCACCGGTGTTCTGCTGACCCCCAGACGCTCTGCAAGAGCGATCTCCAGAAGTCTTTCCCCCGGTTTCAGTTCTCCTTTCAGAATTGCCTGCCTCAAGGTGTTAAAAACAACATCCCGAAGCGGCAGATATTCATTCATATCCACAGAAAAATCACTTGTCATTTGTAACTCCTCCATCCCTGTTGTAAATATCCGTGGCAAATACTGTTTTTGCCAGTCCGCTCTTTCTGAGACTTCTGGCTGCCGCCGCCATCTTATCTCTGTTATCAAAAATACCAAATACCGTTGGACCGCTTCCGCTCATCATCGCTTTCAGCGCTCCCTTTTCTTCCATGAGTTCTTTGATATTTCCAATTACAGGGTACTGGCGGATAATTCCAGGCTCAAATACATTCTCCATTTTTGATGCCATGGCATAAAGATCACCGCACTCAATATCCCTGATAAGGCCATCAATATCCGGATGTTTCCCGATTCCCGCCAGATTCAGATTTTCGTAGGCAGTTTTTGTGGAAACATTGATTCCCGGTTTTCCTACCAGCACATAGCATTCCGGAACTTTCGGAAGTCGCTTCAGCTTCTCACCGATTCCCTCCGCAAGGGCTGTTCCACGCATAATGCAGTACGGAACATCTGCTCCTACCTTCACTGCGCGCTCCATCAGCTGCTCTTCCGTCAGGCCCAGATGAAACATCCGGTTCACACCTACAAATGCGGCCGCAGCATCAGAGCTTCCGCCTGCCATACCTGCTGCTACCGGAATAAACTTGCGAAGTTTAATGGAAAGTCCCTCTTCAATTCCAAATTCGTCCATCAGCATCTGTGCTGCTTTATATACAAGATTCCGGCTGTCTGTGGGAATAAACGGAAGATTGGTGGTCAGCACGATTCCCGGCCGTTTCGTCTTTCTGATATCCAGGATATCATACATACGGATGGTCTGCATGATCATGCGTACCTCATGATAGCCGTCCTCTCTCTTCCCCAGAACATCAAGTCCGAGATTGATCTTTGCCATTGCTTTTAAACGCATAAGCCCCTCCATTTGTACTTTGTATACAGTATTTATATGTATATTTTATATGATTTTCACAGTCTTTTCAACAGCAAAATTTTCCAGCTTTTTTCATTTTCTGCTGTTTTTTTCTCATTTAATCTGTCCTTCTACTTTTTTCACCACAAGAAGCGGTGTTCCCGGAGATGGCTCCTGGTTTTCCTTAAGCCCGTTCAGAGTGCAGATTTCTTCAATGGATGTATGATATTTTCTTGCAATATCCCACAGCGCATCTCCCGGTTTCACCATATAAATCAGTATTCCCGGCATGGCCTGGATTTTTTTCATATCCAGAGGTTTTTCTTCCACTTTATCAATAATAAATACCGGTTCCCGGATCACCGCAAGAAGATTCAGGCCCACTGACGCCCGGATCTCGATTTCGTTGCCGTCTGCCATGGATGCAGAAAGCTGTTCCAGTTCCGCCTTTAACCGGTAGCTGCTGTCCGGTCGGATACCTCTTGCTTCCACCACATGAGAAAACGGGATCATAGCCTCCATGGAATAAAAAGGCATCCTGTCATTTCCGATAATATACAGAATCTTCAGCATGACCACTCCATCTGCCTGCACTCCGTTCTCCACAATCCTGGTCTTATCGATTTTTACTTTTCCCTGGCTGTGACAAAGCTGAAGAATTTTTCCCTGGGTTTCTTTTACCTGAATACGGTCACTGATCCGGCATCTGGAAAAATTCCGCACCAGCAGTCTTTCCAGGACTTCATTTTTTCCTTCCGGAATGCATTCCCGAAGAGGTGTATACACATCTGTAACCATTGAACATTCTTCCTCCCGGAAAAACTTCATATCCAGTTCCAGCACTACATCAGATACAAAAATTCTTTCTTCTCCATCTGCATCCGGCTTTACTTCCAGGCTCTGGTGCATTACAGACACTTCAATATCCGGAATCAGTTCCTCCGTACAGTCCGGGCATTCCACTTCCCCGGAAAAGGGCAGGGCGTATTCCAGCCATTGCACCGGTGCTTCTGTATCTTCCGATTCATACAGCACAAAAACTGACAGCTCACCTCTTGCTTTTACGATATTTTCTTCCGGTTTCAGCTCCAGCCCCCGTACATCCATGGTATACCAGATCAGTCCGGAAATATCCGGGCGGTTGGAAGCAATGGTATATTCATCTTTGATCCGGAAGGTGTCTTTTTTATGTACAGTAAGTCCCAGGAAACGTACCTGCTTCTTTCTCACAGAAATGTCCGTAACATCCAGCGCTACCGGAAGCCGGATCTGCTCCGTCTCATCCACAGCTGCATAAAAAGTTACCAGGGCTTTGATATTCAGCTTTCTGGAATGGATCAGCCGGAGCGTAAGATCCTCTATTTCCCACTTCAGGCACATTTTATCCCCATTTACAATATCTTTCAGGTTTAATGTTTCCTCAAAAGGCAATTTTGCTGTAAGACTGCTGATAATTCCGCTTTCTTCCCCCACATAAAGAACATCTACCTGCAGATCTCCACGCAGAATCCCTTTTCCATCTGCAAGGCGTACATCCTCCATAATGATCCGTCCCTTATGCTGGATCAGTCTTCCCACATCCGGTTTTGCATCCGGTACATTAAAATCCTCATCAAAAGTAACCTGGCTTTTCGCCCTGCTTTTTTCTCTGAGTATCTGCATACTTTCCTTTTTTAATTCCACAGTCTAATCCCCTTTCTCAGATACTTTTTCTGATTTCCTGCTGCCTTCCCGGAAAGTTACCGGCTTTTTCTGGCGCCGGGTTTTTATTACAATGGAAGGATATGAGGGAACTCCGGCTTCGCTCAGATCCTTTGGTCCCAGAAGTCTCGTAATAAAAAAAAGACCGTTTCCGGATTCTCCAAGTTCTTCTACCTGAATACTGTACCCGCCGCTCATCTGACGGCCATATCCCTTTACCAGGTACAGATCCTCCCCTGTTTCGTAGCTTAGCTGAAATTCTTTTTCCTTTTTTTCTTCCATGATCCTGGAAAGTTCTTCCGGGATATCCGAATGTTCCACTACCGTATAGGAAACCGGTTTTCGATCTTCTTCCTCAATCCGCACAAACCGGCAGCCGGAAAGCAGAAAAGCTGTTACTACAGCAATCAGCAGAAAAACTGATTTTTTCATAATTCCCTCTTTTATCAGCAGCCTGCATTACTCAGTATTTATTCTATGTAATCCGGTAAAGATTTATTGCAACTATCGGAAATTCTTCGTATAATGGTATCAGGATGCGAAGCTGCATCAAAATATAGAAAGGACAAAAGACATGATTCGATTTATACTTGTCTGTATCGTTGTCATCGCTTATCTGGTGCTGACGATCCCGGTTCTTCTGGTGGAATGGATCATCGGCAAGTTCTCTCCAATGACCAAGGATATCAGTTCCCTGCGCATGGTACAGGCCATATTTAAATTTATCCTGTGGATCACTGGTGCCAAAGTCACCGTCATCGGTGAAGAAAATGTTCCGAAAGATCAGGCCGTTCTCTATGTGGCAAACCACAGAAGTTATTTTGACATTCTGCTGACCTACAGCCGCTGCCCGATCCGTACCGGTTATGTTGCCAAAAAAGAAATGGAACGTTATCCGCTGCTTTCCAACTGGATGCGTAATCTCTACTGCCTCTTCCTTGACAGAGAAGACATCAAACAGGGGCTGAAAACCATCCTTCAGGCGGCAGACTATGTAAAATCCGGCATTTCCGTGTGCATCTTCCCGGAAGGAACCAGAAACAAAAATGCTGACGAAACCGATATGCTGCCATTTCATGACGGAAGCTTCAAGATTGCAACCAGAGCCAAAAGCCCGATTATTCCTATTGCAATCAGCAATTCCGCCAATATCTGGGAGGCCAATTTTCCAAAAATGTCTCCTACCCACGTGGTAATTGAATATGGCAAACCGATCATTCCATCTGAGCTTGACCGGGATACTCAGCGTCACCTGGGTGCGTATACTCAGAGCATTATTAAAGAAATGCTTATCAAAAACAAAGAGCTGGTGTGAGCAATGTTTCACACCAGCTTTTCTGATCTATACAGATTCTTTTTTATTTTTCAGGAACGTCTGTTCCCCCCCCCATTGTCGGGACGTTATCCATGTATTCTTTTTTTATGTCTTCAGACACGGATTTAAAGAACTGTTCTTTTGTTTTTTCGTAGCCGTCAAATTCTGAGGTAGCACTTCCCTTATCTTCAGTCTCCGTACGCTCTTCTGCCATTGAGATCATTTCTTCTTTCAGACGGCTCTGAATATCTTTCAGGCATTCCAGAAGAAGCGGATTGAAGGTACCGCACTCTCCATTCAGGATCATCTCAACAGCTTTATCATGAGAATAAGCTTTCTTATATACACGTTCGCTGATCAGCGCATCGTATACATCAGCCAGTGCAACTACCTGGGCAGAAATCGGGATTTCTTCTCCCTTCAGGCCATCCGGATAGCCTTTTCCATCATAACGTTCGTGATGCCATCTGCAGATATCATGGGCAATCCGGACCAGCGGTTCGTTTTTATAATATTCCAGGCTCTCCAGCATGGAAGCACCAATAGCACTGTGTGTCTTAATCACCTCAAATTCTTCTTTGGTCAGTCTGCCCGGCTTATTCAGAATCTTATCATCAATACCGATCTTTCCGATATCATGAAGCGCAGACGCTGTAACAATCATTCTTCTTACAGAGCTGGACAGATCATACTGATCCGTTTTCTGTATCAGTCTCTCCAGAATCAGTTCTGTAATAATATTGATATGCAGAACATGGGCACCACTTTCACCATTTCTGAATTCTACAATCTGGCTTAAGATGCTGATCATCATACGGTTGTTCTTTTCTTTTTCATAAATCTGATCTGTAACAAGAACCAGCAGTCTTCTCTGTTTTGCATATAATGTAATGGTGTTGTAAACACGTTTGTATACAATCTGGGCATCAAATGGCTTTTTGATATAATCCGCAACTCCCAGATCAAAGGCACGTCTCACGTAGGAAACGGAATCTTCACCGGAAATCATGATAACCGGAATATCCTCAAGCCAGTTTCTTTCATTCATATAGCTCAGTACTCCAAATCCGTCCAGCACCGGCATAACAAGATCAAGAAGTACCAGAGAAATTCCTGTTTCATACTGTCTCAGGAGTTTAATGGCTTCCTCTCCGTTAGTCGCTTCCAGAATGTCATAATCTTCTTTCAGCATTTCGGACAGAATGCAGCGGTTCATCTCTGAATCATCTACAATCAGAATGGTCAGTTTTGTTTTATCCTGCAGTAAAATTTCCTGTGCACTGTTTCTTCCTACAATCTCATTTTCGCTGATAACAACCATATTTTTACGTTGTTTTGCACGATACATAAACTTGTCTGCACGAAGTACTGCTTCTCCCAGCTTTTCTCCGGTGGAAAGCACTCCACCGATACTTACTGACAGTTTCAGCTGAGAATATCCGGGAACTCTGGCTGCATGGACTTCTTCCTGAATCTCTTTCAGTTTTCTGGTAAAATTATCCACATTAATATCCGGAATCAGAAGAAGAAACTCATCTCCTCCGAAACGGACGACTTTATCTGTCTTACGCACATGCCGGTGAATAACTTCCACAACTGCTTTTAATGCTTTATCACCTGCATCATGTCCATAGGTGTCATTATAAAGCTTAAAATCATCCAGATCTACCATCGCCACTCCGGCCGAACTTTCCAGTTCTTTCACCTTATCCTCATAATATCTCCGGTTAAAAACACCTGTCAGCGCATCTTTATACAATTCATCCGCATATCCACTGAGCTCTGCGAGAAGATTCTCCCGGTCTTCCGAATCAATAATATCATCATCTTCCAGGTTGTTAATCATTTCCATGATGTATGGCTTCCCGTCAATATTCAGGTATCTGGCAATTACCTGATAAACTTTGGAGTCTACGATTTCTATTTTTGTTTTCTGGCGTTTCTCCTTCAGTGCTTTTCTGGAAATACAGTTTATACACTGTTCACTCTTACCCCATACTGAATAGCACTGACATGGAGGCTCAATTCCTTTTCCGGTTTCCAATGTTTCTCCATCCAGCAGGCGCACAATTGAGAAGACTTTTTCCAGCTGATTCTTCATTTCCTGTACTTCCTGCATTGTCATGATATCCTTTAACTCCATTCTTTTTCCTTCACTTTATACGTTACCTTGATAATCTTTTTTCTTCTTATTATTGTATAATGATATCACTATTTATTTTCAAAGTATAGTAAGAAATGACAAAAAAAACCATATCCATGTCTATTTTTCGACATGTGATATGGTTTTTACATTAATGTGCTCCTGCACCCAAAATCTTCTCTGCATTTTCAATGCGCTCTTTCGTTGGAGGGTTAATCCCTTTCAGCGGATAGTCAAGATGAAGATTTTCCCATTTAAAAGTTCCAAGTGTATGATACGGAAGAACTTCCACTCTCTCTACCGTTTTCAGCGTACCAATAAAATCAGCCAGGCGGTGAAGGTAATCGTCACGGTCATTACGTTCCGGTACCAGCACGTGGCGGATCCACATGGATACGCCCATATCGGAAAGTTTCTGCGCCATGGCAAGGATGTTTTTGTTGGTACATCCTGTGAGAATCTTATGCTGTTCCTCATCAATATGTTTGATATCCAGCATGACAAGATCTGTATATTTCATCAGCTCTTCCCATTTTTCATGCCATGGGCCCTCTTCTGTGTAAGGATTGCCGCTGGTATCAAGAGTTGTGTGGATTCCCTGTTTTTTGGCTTTCTTAAAAAGTTCAGTGAGGAAATCGATCTGTAACAGTGGCTCGCCTCCACTCACAGTAATACCGCCCTTACTTCCCCAGTAAGAGCGGTATCGACAGGCTTTTTCAAGCAGCTCATCTGCTGTGTACTCCGTTCCTGTTTTCATTTGCCAGGTGTCCGGATTGTGGCAGAACTGGCAGCGCATAGCACAGCCGCTCAAAAAAATCACATACCGGACTCCTGGTCCGTCAACAGAGCCGAAGCTCTCCAGTGAGTGGACGTAGCCAGTGATTTTTTTCTGGTCGTCCATATTTTTTATTACATCCTTTCGTGGCAGGTTCTTGCGATAACGTCAAGCTGCTGCTCTCTTGTAAGGTCGATGAACTTAACAGCATATCCGGAAACACGGATGGTGAAGTTTGCATACTCCTCTTTTTCCGGATGCTCCATAGCATCGATAAGTTTCTCTTTACCGAATACGTTTACATTGAGGTGATGTGCACCACGGTCAAAGTATCCGTCCAGTACGTTTACAAGGTTCTCTGTACGCTCTTCCTCAGAATGTCCAAGGGCATCCGGGTTGATTGTCTGAGTATTGGAGATTCCGTCAAGGGCATCCTCATAGTCAAGTTTTGCAACAGAGTTCAGGGAAGCAAGAAGTCCGTTCTGCTCTGCACCGTAAGACGGGTTAGCTCCCGGTGCCAGTGGCTCGCCGGCTTTTCTTCCGTCCGGAAGAGATCCTGTAGCTTTACCATAAACAACGTTGGATGTGATGGTAAGGATGGATGTGGTCGGCTTGGAATCACGATAGGTATGGATGTGTTTCAGTTTCTCAAGGAATGTGGAAAGCAGTGTTGTTGCGATCTCATCTGCTCTGTCATCATCATTACCATAACGTGGGAAGTCACCCTCAACCTGGAAGTCTGTTGTGATTCCGTCCTCATCACGGATTGCTTTAACTTTTGCATATTTGATAGCGGAAAGGGAGTCTACTACATGTGAGAATCCAGCGATACCAGTTGCGAAAGAACGGTCAACCTTTGTATCGATGAGTGCCATCTCAGCTGCCTCATAGTAGTATTTATCATGCATGTAGTGGATCATGTTCAATGTTCCAACATACAGATGTGCAAGCCAGTCCATCATCTGATCGTATTTTGCGATTACTTCATCATAGTCAAGGTACTCGGAAGTGATCGGCTGGTACTGCGGTCCTACCTGCTGTTTTGTCTTCTCATCAACACCGCCGTTGATCGCGTAAAGAA